>Ga0334898_1000615_pt1 | contig 52849 bp, 46 predicted proteins | sample GraSluR3_MG_10_FD_207228 | JGI IMG/M metagenome (GOLD analysis project Ga0334898, IMG submission 207228) | Sludge microbial communities from methane-producing bioreactor in Wageningen University, Netherlands - Granular Sludge_3_08-R3 | ecosystem: Engineered > Bioreactor > Anaerobic >... | reverse complement strand
TTAGCCTACCATGCGGCCCTCTCACCGATCAACCCGGCTTTCGCGGCATAAACGCTTGTATCAAGCCTAGACCATAGGCTTACAAAAATGTTACCGAGGAATTTACACACTAATTTGGGCTTGACTCAATATGGAGCATATGGTACTGCTATCAGTTATTATGGTTGGCTTTTCAAAACTGATAACATGGGTAACGATGTCTGGTCACAGACCTTTGCAACAAAGCCTTATTCAGCAAGCAGGGCAGAACCAAGTGATGAATTCAGTTCAGTTCAGCAAACAAATGATGGAGGTTATATTATTGTTGGTGAAGCATCTGAACTCGGATGGTTATTAAAAACTGATGAAATGGGAAAGGAGATTTGGTCACGAAGCTTTGAAGCTGATAAGGATAATAGGGATGAACGGCATACTTTTAAATCAGTCCAACAGACAAAAGACGGAGGATATATTCTGCGTGGTGGGAGATTCGGTGATGACATTGTGATAAAGACTGATGAAAAGGGTTTTGTGAAAAGCAAGTAAAGATATTGGGAAATGTTTCAGCGGTTTTTCAGCCAGCAGTAGAAAGCTAAAGAAGACATTATGGTAGTATGAAGGTTTAAAATGCATGAATTGGCAGACTGCCTAAACAAGTGGATAATTACATATTGAGTTAAGAGAATAACTTTTTATGGAGGGGATCAAGTATGAAAAATAGAGGCGCAATAGCATCACTTTTACCCATCCTCTTCTTGGTGAAATGACATATGGTTATGAGATAAAAGGGAACTCAATATTCTTAATAGGAAAAGAATATAAAAAGAAATAAAAGGAGGTTTAATGCATGTCAAAGTTACTTGCAGTAATTGGTGCGGCTGTTGGAGGGGCTATAGGGTTTTGGATGAGGCCTTCAAATGTGTTTCTTGGAAAACTTGATTTTATGACAACATTAACAAGAGGCTCCAACCTTAAGGGACTGGACGAATTACTGAAAAGCCAGGCCGAGGCTTCTTCAAATATGCTCATCGGTGGAGTGGTGATTGGTGCAATAATCGGTTTTTTAATCGGAAAAGCATTAATAAAAAAGCCTAAAACAACTCCGTCATAATGTTAATAAGTGTAAGTCATTAAGGCCGAGGGTATCCCTGACCAGCCATATAAGGTATTACTAATTGTGAAAGTGGTGATGTTCAGTTCACTCCAGGGTAACAGACAAATGATGGAGGCTATATACTGGCCGGTTGGGCTAAACCCTATGGCTCTAATTCACAATGCGGGAGGCTTTTAAAGACTGATAAAGCAGGAAAAAGTTTAGTCAAAAATCTTTGACAGAGGATTAGGATTTAATATGGTACAACAAACTAATGATGGAGGTTACATAATAACCGGTGGGACAAATGATTGGGTTTTTAATATAAATCAAATTTACAGGGGAGGTATGAATGTTTTGAAAACGGTAAAGAACAGTACAGCTATAATTATGGCGCTTATAATACTCTTATTACTAAATACATGGGGTTATGCAGCTGTAGATAACGATGATTTTTTGGAGTATGCGAAAAAGTTGGAGCAAATCAATGTTATTAGAGGTACGGATCTGGGATTTGAGCTTGACAGGGCGCCAACAAGATTGGAAGGAATTATTATGTTGATAAGGCTTTTGGGAAAAGAAAAGGATGCAGACAATCTATTGCAATTGCCTACGGTGTTCGAAGATGTCCCGGAATGGGCTTGGGGCTATGTGAACTATGCGTATATAAACGGGCTTTCAAAGGGTATTGGAAACAACATGTTTGGGGCAGATGGGGAAATGACAGGTACCCAATATATGACCCTAGTGATTAGAGCTTTGGGTTACCAAGATTCGAAAGGGGATTTTACTTGGACCAAATCATTAGACATGGCCAAAGAAATTGGTTTAATTGACAGCGGAACTGTAAGAGAACTTGGAAGTGGGAAATTCACGAGAGGCCATGTCGCCAAAATATCCTATTTGGCTTTTGCCCAAAACCTGAAAAACAGTAATACCACATTAGCAAAGAAACTAATAAACGAAAATGTTTTTACCGAAGAGCGTGCCGAGGCCATAGGTATTATCCCCAAAAGGACTGGTACCACGGAAAGGAATAGCGGGCGAAGAGAAGAAAAAAATATGAAAATCGCAGATGAATACTCTGATGGTGTTCCCCGCGGCGGCAACAACGTCGTGGAGGAAGACTTGTGGGTCGCTCCGAAAAGTGTAACACTCAACTATTCGTCACTAAATCTTAAGATTAATGAAACTGTCCAGTTAACGGCTACGGTTTTGCCGGGAGATGCATCGGATAAGGAAGTCACATGGGCATCAGACAACCAGAAGGTTGCCACTGTTACTGCATCGGGCAGGGTAACTGCAAAGGGTGCCGGCAATGCCGTTATTACAGTTAGAACAAGGGACGGGAACAGGTCGGCCAGTTGCAGCGCAAAAGTGGAAAAGCCAAATGAATACCTTGCTGATGGTATCTATAATTTTTATCTAAAGGATGGAGGTAAAGCGTTAAATCTATCCGCAAGCACAGATGAAAAGGCTGACAAAGACGGTACAAACGTAACGGTGTGGGAGCCAACAGGACACAGTACCCAGCAGTTTAGAGTGGAAAATATAGGGGGAAATAAATGCAAAATATATGCAATGTCCAGCAGTAACGGAACAAATAGGGTGATAAACATGACCCGCGGGACTTCCAAAACATTGAAGGTTGGCAACAATATAAATATCTGGGAAAGCAAAAACTCGACCGACCGTGAATGGATTATCACTAAAATGCCGGACGGATATTACAAAATAGAAGTGGCGTGTATTCCCGGAATAGTTATGGGATGTGAAGCTCCAAATAAAAACGGGGGCAATGTATTGATGCAGCAGTATACCGGAAGCGGAGCCCAACTTTGGAGGGCTGAGCCGGTTACCAAATCTGCAGGGGAAACAAAACCGGTCCCGCAAGAAAAGATGTTTCTTTATTGGCAGCATGACCCCCAGTGGAATCTGCCCAGGGGGGGCTGCGGGATAGCATCGTATGCAATACTTATTTCCAATAAATGCGGAAATAGCATTACACCAAAAATGGTATATGAAGCTAACGGGAAAAGCGTATATATGCCCCCTTGGTCAGATAAGAACCAAACGAACCCTATTCTAAAAGGGTTAGGTATCAGTTATAAGCATATCCGTGAAAGCCTATCGGGCAAGAACAACAGTTATAAAATAGAGCAACTGAAAAAACTATTAAAGGATAATCCTAAAGGTGTAATGGCGGGTTTTGCAGGGAATACGTCACAGGATGGCCAGATGCATTATATAGTGTTTTGCAGCGCAGATAACAAAATATATGTCTGCGATCCTGCGACTTCTAAAGTGAAGGAAGGACCCTGCCCCTTTGAAAAATCATGGGTGTATACTTCGAAGGACAAGTATAACAGCAATGCAGATAAATTCTGGGAGGATATTGGCGCATACCATGTCCTAAAATAAAAACATTTGATGGGAGTATTTGAAGGAAATCACACATAGTTATGAGACAAAAGAAAACCCAATACTCTTAAGAGTAAAAGAACATAACAAGAGGTAAAGGGGGAAAAGGTATTATGATGTCCAAGCTTAATAAAAGCATTATTTTAATACCACTGGTGTTAATTATGATCATTCTACTTATTGGGTGCTCAAATAATTCTATTAAAGGTAATGATGTAAGTCAGAGCACCAATGATGATGCTGATAATAATAACACCGAAGTTGTAGTTTCCGTGCCTGACAAGCCATTGTTTTCAGATGTTTGCGTAATAACCCAAGCTTTAGAAGAAAATGGGGACAAGATATTTAGGGATAGAGATGGGGTCAAGATATATAACAATGATGTACTGATTTGGGATAGTCAGCAGGGGGAATTTATTGCATACGCGGATGACAACTTGTATTATCGAGTCGGGGAACAGCTGCGATATGTGAATACACGCGAAAAGCAACCCAAAATAATACAGGAAGAGTATTTTAAATATTTAGGAGACTACGACAATGTTAACTCAAAGCAGATACCCAACAGCGATTACTTTCTGTTAACTGACGGACGTACAAGTGGCGGCTCTAGAGGATATAATATTATTATTGACGCCAAATGGGGAATGAATCCAGATAGGATTGAGTTTAAAAGGCTTGTTAATAGCTCCTCTTATGATCCCTTTATATATTCCTATACATATAATAACGGATGGCTGTATTTCACCATGGATGCTAACAGATATGATATGATATCACCAGTTTACAGAGCTCTATTAAGAATAGAGCTTGATTCATATAAGGTGGAAAATAATGGGAATATATACGAGGTTAACATAGATAACATTGAAATGTTGAATTCATATTTCAACGAAGCGGGAAACATAGGGTTTGCGGATAGGGACTATGAAATAATAGGTGATTACATATACTTCCCCAGAGAGAATATGCAAGGTAAGCATTCTGATAGTAGGCCCGATAGATTATGTGCAAGGAGAAATCTATCAACCGGAGAAAAAGAGCTGCTATATGAATTCCCGATGGAAGAAGGCGTTAAAAAACTTAGCGGCATAACAAGAATGTTAAGAACGGATAATTACATAATCTATTACGTCAAATATTTGGACGGAAAGCTTCAATCGCACAAAGCTTTTATTTACAATACTGATACATATGAATACAGCGTTATCGACACTGATTATCCTAGTATTCTGGATGAAAAAATACTGTTTAAAAATGAAAATGTTTTTCTAAGTGACAATATTTTATACAGTATTAAGACAGATGGCAATTCTATATATGTATCGGAAATAAATAGATTTGAGGGGGATAAAGGGCTGGAAGTATTTGAATACGACTCAAAAATGTTTATATTTGAAAAGAAGACTAGGTGTCTTTACTATTACGACCAGGAAAATGAAGAGCTGATAAAGAGCGAATACACATATCCCGATGATGTATGTTATGTAAAAGCTTTATAAAACATTTGATTTGGTGTTCTCAATATACGGCATGAAAAAGTGCTACCACAATCATACATAAAGGAGGAGAGAAACCATGCCATTTTGCACCAACTGTGGAACGGAAGTTAATGAGGGAGAAAGTTTTTGCTCTAACTGCGGAAAGCAGTTGGGCGAAAGCAAGCAGAGCCGAAAGGCTTTATCCAAACCAATTGGATTAAACAGAAGGTTTTTTATTATTCTATCAGTTGTCTTGGTTCTAATAATAGCAGGTGCTGCTCTTATCAGCAGTGACTTCTTTGACTCAACCGAACGCCAGATAAAATCGAGCTATAAGCTGTTAAATGAGGGGAAATATGAAGAAGCAATATTAGCCTTCGAAAAGGCAATCGAAATACAGCCCAGAAACACCAGGGCTTATGCCGGCTTGGGATTAGCGTATGCTCAGACGGGCGAATACGATAAGGCTTTGGAGACATTTGAAACCACTTTTGATTTGGGACTGGATAACCCTGAACTGTTACATGAAGATGTGGTCAATACATACCTTCTTCAGGGTGATATAAATGGAGCTATTGGACACATAAAGTCTATAGATGATCATGACGTACTGGAATATTTAGAGAAGGAATTTTCCGGTTTGTTTGAGACTATCGAAATGGAGACTGTTGTTGAGACTGATTTGGAAGAATATTTGCCTTATTTTAGCCCTTACATTCAGCCACCGAATGAAGTATTGGTTGTTGTCAAAAAGTGTTTTGAAGGGGTTCCCCACTTGGTGGGCATTGCTTATGATATGAATTCAATAGAAAATTCCTGTACAGAGGTTATAGTGTTACAGAAGAATAGTAATGGATACGAATTGAAATATAAAGAAAGCATGATACCCAGCTTCAATATTCACTCATTTTATTTGGATTCTTGGATTCATGCGTATGCTGTGGATACCGATGATAAGTTGTTAATCAAGACGACAGAGCCGTATCCTTCAGATTTTCTCCATGTAGGGCGGTATATTTTGCTGAACAAGGATAGGGTTTTATATACTTCTGAAGAGGAAGGCGATTTCACAGCATTAGAAAAACACGAAGGAGGAGACTTGTTAGCAAGGCAAGCTACAGTGTGGCAGAGGATAGATATTAATGATAACGGTTTTTCCTTTTCACCTATTGACGTAAAAAATTATATCCCAGAGTTTACAGAGGAGGATTTTGTTATCGATGTGCTGCGTTTCAAGGATGTCAGTGTAGAATATAATCCATATACATATAGACCTAAAATTAGTGGAAAGCTGGACTTTTTTATTAGGGTAAATGGCAATGAGATTACTCAGGATAGCTTTAAGTACTCACATTCATATGAAGATGAGCTAAACAATCCCTATGAAGAGATAAATGTATATACATATCCCGCAAGCTATTATAAGAGCAAAAACAAGAGAATAGTATTTGTAAATAGCAACAGTTATCGACTTAATGATTTCTACTCAACAGAAAACGGTGCTGAAATACTGCGGTATGACCATCCTGGATGGTTTGAATTACAGGACATAAAAGCCAATGAGGTTTTTACTATAGGCTTAAGAACACATAATGCTATTTATGAAATTAAGATTGATGTAATTAACTAAGCTGGGATATAAAGTTTAGGATGGCAGCAGCTAAACCAGGAGATGATTTTAAGGCTTAAGAGCATTTCCAATACCAAACACCCGGGGGTATTATCAGTTTACTGACAACTTCAATTATTGGTATTGCTTGCGTGGCCGGCTCCACCATGAATTACTTCATTACGGATGACACTACATTGGAAAGGATACTGCTTCTTGTCAGCGGGCTTTTGGTGATAAAGCCCGGCCTTACAACCGATATAATCGGCTTTGCCTTGGCCGGCTATCTTATATACATGCTTGGTTTCACCCCGGGGTTTCCCTATCTGGGGGATATGGATGAAAGAATTGCAACACCCAGGCTGGCCACCCCACGGACCAAAAACCATGCGGGTATGGTGGGCATCGCCGCGTCCCAGACCGGTATTTATCTCATAGAAAGCCCGGGAGGATGGCAGCTTATAGGCAGGACGCCATAAAAGCTGTATGGCCACTTCAGGGAAAAACCCATCCTGCTGTAGGTGGGAAACTACATCCGTTTTATCGCTATAGACCGTAAGGAGTACGAAAAAATTCAGGAAGGAATTGATAACGGCACCTGCGAATACCGGACTCACCCGTGGAAGGGAGGCGGCTGCAGCGATGGGCAGAAACAGGATTGTTTGTTAAACCGAGGCTTCTGACGCCGGTTTAAGACAGCGGACAGCACGGTTATCGGCAGTTCGGGGTTCCGGTTTCGGGTGTAATGGACAGCTTGTCCTACAGGATGAGCAATGGTTTGATGGGCAATCGACAGACCCATGCCGTGCTGGAAGTCACAATTCCGGGCCCGGAGATTGAATTTCTTGATCAAATGGTAATCGCTATAACCGGCGGTGAACTTCGCCCGTTGTTTACAAAAGAGGGTACAAGGGCAGAGCACTCAAGGCCGGAGATATGCTGAAGGTTGCAAACCCCGGTGAAATTGAATTAAGGGTTACGATAGGCCTCCAGGCTGACTGTTTTACGCCGGGTGGAATAAAGACCTTCCTGTCCGGACTGTACACCGTCACAGACCAATGTGACCGAATGGGATACAGATTAGACGGCAAAAAAATCCAGCACCTTAAGGGTGGGAACATTATTTCGGACGGTATAGCTATGGGAGTTGTTCAGGTGCCCGGCCACGGGCAGCTACTGCGGGTAATAAAAAAAAGTGGGGCAAAGAACATCCTTTGTCCCACTTCCCATATTGGTCTGGTACCAGCATCCATCCCGTTCCATCAGTAGTGCACACATCGATCGGATAGCCGAATTACCAGATAACAATTATCGCGCCACAATAGTATACGATATTAAATAAAAGTGCATCATTATATTATCATTCGTGGGATAACTTGCTGTATTTGGCTTCATTTTTACCCCATACATACAGAGATTTCAGTGTTCCAACAAGAAGCCCTGCAGCAGCAGTGAAAAAGTATGTTGGCAAATAATATACAAATGAATATGAGCTGGGAGAACTATATAGAAATACACTTCCAAATACAATGCCTCCTAAAAGAGGGGCAGCTACTAATCCGGCATTAATCAACACATATTTGAGTTTCCCTTTTCTCCTTTGCTTTTCCCAGTTTCTAATGAATTTTTCCTTATCCTTCAAATTTGTCTCCCCCAATATAGTTTTGTCAGTTATTCTGCTCTTTTCATCATGATGTCCCCTTAATAGATGTAATCTAATTATATTATAACACTCTATAATATCGTAATTTCAGAAATTTCCAAAGAAAATTGCCCCTGGTTTTAACAGAGGCATCGGCATTAAGCAGGGTTATTGTAAAGATAGTGCAAATCAAAGGATATAAGGGTAATATGGTGTATTTGGCGGAGGAGCCGGAGCTTTGCCGGATATTCTGTTCAATACATCAACGAAATACTGAGCTTCCCTGGCAATATGGTCTGCTAATAAAGGCCATGCATTCACTCTTCCCGTGGGTACGGCACACTCATGAAGGGCATCGTTTACAAAGAACGAAAAGTCCCGGAATTCGGCAGCCAATTTAGAGCTTTCACGGATGAGTTCGTCGTACCCTGTGCCGGTATCCTCCACTTTCTCGGCTCTTTCAATATTGGCAAACATCAGCTTTTCAAATTCCTCGGCCTGCAGTCTGATATCCTCCTGGATCTTTGGCCTGGTCACAAGGGTAACGTGTCGGGCGTGCTCCCCATGAATTCTCGAGAAAAACATGATGTTCTCAACAGCGCTGGTAAAGAGCGTATTGCCCCTTAACACGGGAAGAATCCGCCTCGGAACCGTCAGCGCCCGTTTTGTACCGTCGGGTATACCAAGAACAGCCCTCGTAGGAGTGGGTTCTCCTCTGGCATAGCGTACCTGTCCTATAAAATAGTCGGTCTCTCTTATTAAATGGTCGGCCAGATCAGGGTCGATCAGTGATAGTATGCGGCAGGCTGCGATTTCTTTGTTCAGAAAACTTTTGAAATTTCTTGCCGGTATTATAGTATCCAATGTTTGTTGTGTAAGCCGGAAAAGCATTTGACTTGATGCGGATTCTTGTACCGGAAAAATGTATGCATTATAAAACTGTTCAACCGCAACTTCGTATTGGTCTATTGTACGAAATGCCCTTTCATTTCCCGGATCCACCGCATGTCTGTGAAACTTTAGGTGTTCAAACACTATTCTGCCCCAAAATTTCATTTCATCAAGAGCACCCAGCAATAAGTCATGTTTCATATCTTCTTTACGGAAATACATAAAAACTCTCCCCTTCTTCAATATACTTTTATAATATTCAAACAGATTGCTGATGTAGCCTGAAAAAATAGTTTTTTTGGGTTCTGTTTATCCTGAATTTATTTAGTGTTGGTTCCTTCGGGATGGCAGACTTTTACGGCTATATTGGCTCTCTGCTTGCGGGATGTGTTTTGGTACCAGTTCTTTTGCCGTGGATACCCGGTAAAGCGTTTGCATGGAAAGGATGGCTGCTGGGAATGATTTGGGCTGTATGCGTCAATGTTTTAAATGGATGGCCTTATAATCCGGGGTATACTTTGGCAAGCTTAAAGGAACCGGGCCGGCTTGCGGATGCTCTGACGGTGATAGTGGCTGCTGCTAGGAAAATGAATGGCAGTACTTGCATGGCTACATTAGTAGTTTGACATGATGTTTTTTAAATAAGAGGTTATTATAGCAGATTTCTGCTGTTTTTTTGTTATTACTTCAGGATATGTAGTAATTTGATGGAAAAAAATAGGAGGAGACCGTTGGGAAACATATAATTTAATTAATATGGGACTTAAGCGTCCCACTGACAATTCCAGAGTGTAAATAATTTGGTTATGCAGACAGACTGCTATGACGCTTTGGGACAGCTGCTTTATTATAGTTAAGTGCAATATGTAATAAAAATATAAAGAGAGGATGGTGTATTAATGAGAAAGTACAGATTAATCCCTATTGTCCTTGTACTCCTGCTTGCTTTCGGTACTTTTGCCATTGCTTCACCGAACTTGGAAGGTGAGCAAGGTTCATGGCTTGGTGGTTGTACCGGTATTATGGTGGGCAAGGATGCCACTGTTGACGGATCTGTAATTGGTACATATTCATGTGACGGCGCTATGTATGCCAAGACAGTGGTTGTTCCCGGGGTAACATACAAAGAGGGGGCTACACTGCCTATTTACTATCGTCCTTATTCTAACAACTATGCAGCCTATATTGCTAACCTGGATAAGGAAGAAAAACTGGGCGAAATACCCCAGGTGGAGGAGACCTACCGGTATATTTCCAATATTGTTTACTACGACGATCAAAACTGCGGCGGTGTAAACGAGCATGGGCTCTGCATTGGAGAAACCACAATTGGCGGAAACAGAGATCTCAGAAACTCAAATGGATGGATGTATGCCTACTCCAATTATCCCAGTACAAGCCTCATGGCTCTCGGCCTTCAGCGGGCAAAAACCGCCCGGGAAGCCGTTAAAATCATTGGCGCCCTGGCCGAGGAGTACGGGTATGCCCAAAGCGGTGAGCACCTGACCATTACCGACAAGAACGAGGCATGGGCTATGGAAATTTTCGGCCCCGGCCGCGATTGGACTCATGAAAGCGGCAAGCCGGGCGCCGTATGGGCTGCGCGGAGGGTTCCGGACGGTGAGATTGCCTTTTCGGCTAACTCCAGCCGGCTCGGATTAATGGAGGAAGTTGTGGAGGACGGAGAGGACTTTATGAATTCCTCCAACACCTTTACATTGGCCGAAGAGCTTGGCTTGTGGGAGCCCGGCACACCCTTTGTCTGGTACAAGGTGTACGGCAACAGGAATGACAGACACTCTCTGCGAGAGTGGTCTATTGTAAACAAGTATGCACCTTCCCTGGGTGTCGAAGTAGACGATCCCATTTTCTTTTCCTTCAAGCCCGATGAAAAGGTATCTGTACAGGATGTAATGGAGATGTACCGGGATTACTTCACCGGCATTCCGGAACTGGACGTTACCATGAATGAAGCTTATAAGCTTTCCAACGGGAAAGTAAGTCCCATGGCCGGACCCTACGGCCCCTCTGCCCTGCACAGCTTGTTGGGGGTCAGTACCCAGAGGTCTGTAGGCACAAGGAGCTCGGTATTTACTTATGTTACCCAGCATAAGGACTGGCTGCCCGACCCGGTGGGAACCTGCATGTGGTATACCCCCGGAACTGCCCTGACCGGCAGCTATACACCCATTTATGCCGGAACGCTGGAATTGCCGGAAGCCTGGACTGATACGCCGATGACTTATGTGGACCGCGATTCTGCCTGGTGGGCTTTCACAATGACAGAAGGCCTGTCCCACATCGAATGGCAGAACGCCATCAAGGATATCAAAGCTGTGCGTGATCCGGCTGAAACCAGTTTCCTGGCCGAGCAGGCTGATGTTGAAGCGGTTGCAGCCGAGCTGTACAATAACGAACGGGGTAAATCGGATGAACAGGAGAAAGGCGGCAATGCAAATCAACAGCGTGAAGCCCATGGCAAGCTGAACGCGGAGAGGTACCTGACCGAATATACCAATAAGAGTCTGAATGCCATAGGTGATACGTACTGGGATCTGGTGGATTATCTCATGTTTAAGTACTATTTCCGGGCCGGGAAGAGTATTCCAGCTACAATGCCCGTTGTGCCGGCTTTGGCGAGCTAATTTTAACCAGGACCGCAGCATGAAATAATACAACCGGGAGCGGGCTGTTCTTTTGCTATATATCTTCTATTGCAATGGCCCGCACCGGTGAACCATCGGCATCTTTGTTTTTCATCGGCAATACACACAAAGTAAAATACTCCCCGCCAACGGCGTCCAGATTTGTCAGGTTCTCAATGATTAAAATGTTCCTTGCCATTAATATTTTATGAACGGCAAACGTGGTTGATTTCATATTGTCAATCGAAATTGCATCGATACCAATGCCCTTTGGATTATATTCTGACAACCTTTTGGCTGCCGCTTCACTCAAAGCAGGAAAATTCTCATAATATTTTTTGTTCCCCCAGTATTTACTCCATCCCGTTTTTATAATAATAAACTCGGCATCTTTTATTTTCATGTAATAGGGCTTAAAGCTGTCAACATCTATTAAATCCGTATTAACATTTGAAAAATCAAGAATAACTGCACTTCCGACGAAATGTTCTATATCCAGGTTATCCAAATACAGGCCGCTGCTCAACATATGCCCGGGTGCGTCTATATGTGTACCTGTATGTGAATACATAGTAATTTTTGTCTCCTGAAAACCGTCCTTTTCCATTGTATTTGCCTTGTCAAAAACTGGGCGTTCGGTCCCCGGAAAAACCGGCATGTCTGAACAAAGCGTATGCGTTAAATCAACAACTCTCATAATTACCTCCCATAATTGCATTATTAGTATTAATCGTCAAACTAAATAAGCATATCCTTTTCATCCCGCTTTGTAAGGCGCACATACATAACCACCATTACCTGATGCAGCATAAGCATGGGTTTATATAATCTTTTCTGTGCAACAATAATATTTTAACATACAGAGAACTAACTTATATAAATAATTTAATTTTGCAGTTCCAAAATGAGTATAACAACGCCGGATAAAGAGGTATTCTGCAGTTTTGGAAATTGAAATGGGTATTGGTGCTTGGTATAATTAGGTATATGAAAGACCTCTTGGCATAAAAGAATAGGGGGGGAGAGCGGTGGGGCAAAACCATTTAAATCTGTGTGCAGACGATATTGTTGATGATTATGGAACGATGGTCTCATCCATTTGCCGCCGAATGATCAGGAATGAGGAGGTTGCGAAGGATGCCGCCCAGGAGGCATGGGCCGAAATACTTAAAGGTCTTCCAACGTTTCGGGGCGATGCTAAAATATCAACCTGGATATATACCGTCACCTATCATACGGTTATGCGTTATTCACAAAGAGAGAAAACCTATTCCACGAGGTTTTTGAGAAACTACTTTCACGGGGACCAGCGGGAGGTGCCCTGCCATATTGACTATGACAGGAATATCTGGATAAAAGAGATGTGTGATAAGTGCCTGACGGGCATTTTGCACTGTCTCGACGGTGAAGCCCGCATGGCTTATTTGTTCAGGGATATGGTGCAGCTTTCCTATGAAGATATAGCAAAAATACTGGAAAAGGACCCGTCAGCGGTAAGAAAAAATGTCTCCCGCTGCAGAAAAAAGCTTAGGAACTTCCTGAACGATGAATGTGTTTTATTTAACCCTAACGGCAAGTGTCAATGCCGGATGAAGAGTCTTGTCACCGGGATTGAGCTTCCGCAGGAATACATAAAATTAAGGAAGTTTGTAAACAGAGCCAACCTGTATTTGGAGGCTCATAGGGTATTGCCGCAAAAAAACTACTGGGAAGAATATATATAATGATGTCACAAACCCACTTACAAGGCCTCTAATATTGATAGAGGACCCAAAAGAGGTCAAATATCAGTTGATGGGAGGTTTTTTATATGGATTTGGAAAAGAGAGTCAAAATACTTGAAACTGCGTATGCGGGGATACAGGCCGATGCAGTACGCTGTTTTGATAACCAGGGGGTACTGGAGAAGGTAACGGCGCAGAAGAAAAAGGAGCAGCTGGCCCTTGGCAAGCAGCAGGCAGAACGTTTTGGCGTACAGAAGGCTGAGGATGTATTCAGGAGAATATCCGAAGTTTTCAACTGTGCCGCCTGGGAAATTATCAGGGAAGAGGGGAGCTTTACAGCCGAATCAAAGGCATGTAAACTGTGCGCCATGGCTAAGCAAACGGGCAAGGCCAGTCCATGCCACATCTATTGCCTCAATCCCATGGAGGGTATGGTTAAAGGAATAAGCAATGACAGCACCTTTGAAGTTAAGGAAACGCTGTGGGACGGACAAAAATGCAGGATAGAGGTAAGGTAGCTCAAAAACCGCAAACAGGATTATACGTTACTTTCGTATAATCCTGTTTGCGGTGCTGCTATGCCGGTTGTTTTCATTGACCTGAATACCGCCGGCTATTTTTTGCTGTTCAAAGGGTAGTAGGCTTCAAATTCATAATCTATCCAGTCCTGATACCATTTATGATAATAGGGTTTGATTTTTTGCAGGTTTTGGGCGTACTGCCTTTGCTCGCTGCTGATACCACTGGAAGCTTGCTTTCTCACCTCTTGATACAATAAATCCATATCCACCGTCTTAATCTCACGGTCTTCCATTACTATTTCTCCTGCAATAACTGCCGTATTCACATGGCTGCCCCTTGCCCTGTGTATGAATGCCTGCATAATATTTAAATCGGGCGATATCCAGGGCGCTTCGGTTATTTCCTCCAGATCAACGGTAATAATATCCGCCTTCATTCCCGGTTTTATTGAGCCAAGTTCTCCCTCAAAACCGCATACCCTTGCTGCGTTGGTGGTTCCCATCTCCAGCACGTCAAAGGCGTTTAGGGTAGATGAATTGGCCAGGTCAAAGCCGGGCACCCGGTGTATATAGTAAATCATTCGCAATTCCATAATCGGGTCTTCGTCGTCGTTTATGCCTTTTTCATCAATCCCCAGAGCCACATTGACACCGGCTTTGTGAAGCTGATATACAGGCGCTATACCGTTTCTGACCGCAAAATTGCAGCTGGGATGATGGGTTATTGACGCATTTTTTGATGCCAGAAGTTCAATGTCCTCCTGGTTTACGAACACGGCATGGCCCAGCACCAGATTGCTGTCCACAAGGCCAATGTCGTCCAGATGTGCAAGCAGGGACTTGCCGTATTTCCTTAAACCGAAGGCCTTTTGAATGGGGGTTTGCAGCGTGTGTATGTGTATTGGCAGCTTGCCCAGTTCATCTGCTTTCTGTTTTGCTCTTACCAGATATTCGTCTGTGGAACCCTGTACCCAGTTAGGTCCCATGAGTATCCTGGTATTTTCATCATTATATTTATCATATAACTTTTCGAAATATTCAAAGAACGCATCCACAGCCGCCTGCTTGTCTATAAACACCAATGGCCTTGCAAACTCCTGCAGCTCGGGCGGCAGTGTGTTGAAGAATTCGACATCGTCATATGCCAGTGTATTCACATTGCGTATACCCGGTGAATAAGCAACCCTGATACCTGCCTTTTTATAGCCCTCTATGGCGCCGGAAGACTTTTTAAATAATCCCGGGTCGAGGGCTTTGCCCATGTTATTGTGATGCAAAGTGGTGCATCCGTTCCGTATATGGCGTACTGCCATCAGCATTGAGCTTAATTCCGGCTCTAAGTCTACTGCAAATGCCCAGTCTATAAGGCAGTTTTCCAGATAATCAAAGGGTACTCCCCTCTGCAGAAAAGACAATCCGCGCCCGTGCGTATGGGCGTCTATCAACCCGGGCATAACCAGTTGTTTACCGTTTCCAACAACCTTTGCCCCGGGGTATTTTTGCCTTAACGAAGGATAAGTTCCCAGTTCCTTAACAATTCCGTCCGAAACATATACCGCGGTATCCTGAAGGACACCCTTTTCTCCCTTGCCTGCGTCCGAAAGCAGGTACTTGCCTCTTATTAATATACCCATGCTAATCCTCCTCATCTATTGTTGTCTGATGTTCCTTATATTAAGTTTATCACTTATTCATGCGCTGTGCACTATGATTGACCGTCAGACACACACCAAGCATCACGTTTTGGTTTTGGCAACCCGGATGCTTAATTTCTTATATGGCAAATAGAGGTACATCGTTAGACTTTTTTATAGAATTGGTTTATATTATAGACTGAAATACTAAAACGGACATTGGCCTTAACTATATTATCAAATTGAATTACAAGCTTCATATTTCAATCGGAGAGTTGGTACCTTTTATGCTTAAAGAAAACAAATTTAATAAAATATATTTTTTAATACTTTTATTTCCTGCAGCCCTTGCATCCATGCATCTGGCGTCCCGTTATCCTGTTATGGCGGAACGATACTATTCCAGGTCGGTTTACAGGTACTTATCTCAGGTAATAAGCGGTATTACCGGTGTATTTCCCTTTTCCGTCGCTGAAATCCTGGTAATCCTGGCTTTAATATTAACGATAGCTGGTGTTGTATACGGGATTGCCGGGCTTTTCAAAAGCCCCGGGAAAAGACTGGAGGTATTTGGCAGGCAATTATCAATTGCAGTCGTTGCTATAAGCCTTGTATATTTTTCCTTCACTGCTGTTTGGGGTTTGAATTATCACCGGTTATCCATTGCTTCGATAGCAGGCCTGGAGGTACGGCCCGCTTCGGTTGAAGAACTGGAATCCATGTGTATGCATCTGATTGACAGGGCAAATGGACTTAGAAATTTGGTGGAAGAGGATGAATATGGTATTATGGTATCGCCCAAAGGGGTCAGTGATATGTTGATAAGGGCGCAAAAAGGATACCAGGCTGTATCCGAAATGTATCCGGAGCTGGGCGGGAAATATGGAAGGCCAAAGGGTGTAATGCTGTCCAAGGTTATGTCATACCAGGGGATTGGAGGAATATATTTTCCGTTTACCGCCGAAGCAAACGTAAATGTTTCGGTGCCCCATTTCATGATACCCTTTGCCGCTACCCATGAAATGGCCCATCAAAGGGGCTTCGCCAGGGAGGATGAGGCTAATTACATCGGATATATAGCTGCTATTATGCATCCTGATAATGATTTCCGGTACTCGGGTACAATGGCTGCCCTGCGGTATTCCATGAACGCTTTGGGAAGACAGGACATGGATAGGTATAACCTGCTCAGGGCGGAATACAGCGATGGGGTAGCAAGGGATTTTGACGCATGGCATGAGCATTGGAGTAAGTACGAAGGGTTTGTCAGCGAAACCACCGACAGGATTAATAACAGGTATTTGCAGGCCAATGGCCAACGTGACGGTGTGCAAAGCTATGGCCGTATGGTTGACCTGCTGCTGGCACACTACCGAAACAAAATTTAAATAAGAAGTGCTTACGCGCCGGCGGGCGCGTTTTTTCTATTTATTACTAATACCAAAGGGGTTTTATAGGTCAAAAGCGGGGTAATATTAATAAATAAGTGATGGGAGGCACAGGATATGTATGATGTAGCTATTATAGGACGGGGTCCCGCCGGGCTTTCAGCATCGCTGTATACAGCACGGGGAGGCCTGAAAACAGTAATTGTGGGCAGGGAGAGCTTTCTTGCAAAAAGTGACATGATAGAAAACTATTGCTGCAGTGAGCCAATGTCCGGCAAACAGCTTATTGAAAAAGGCATTTGGCAGGCAGAGAGGTTTGGTGTGGATTTTGCGGATGAAGAAGTAATTGACATAAAGAAGGGCAATGGCTTTGAGGTAGTTACATCCGACAATACTCATATGGCGAAGGCAGTAATCATTGCGACGGGCAAATCCAGGAACAAGATTGATATAGAGGGAATTGAAAGGTTTGAGGGTAAAGGGGTCCATTACTGCGTTACCTGTGATGGTTTCTTTTACTCGGACAAGAAAGTAGGGGTGCTGGGGTTTAATGACTATGCAGCCCATGAAGTCATGGAGTTTGAGGGGATCAGCGGTAATGTTACCCTTTATACCAACGGAGAGGAACCGGAGCTTGATGAACGCACAAATAAATACCTGCAGGATAAAGGGATAAAAATTAATGCAAAAGGTATAAAAGAGCTGGATGGTAACCAGGCCTTAGAGAAATTAGTGTTTGATGATGGGGAAGCAGAAGATATAGACGGGTTATTTGTGGCATATGGCTCTGCCTCCTCTGTAGATTTTGCCAGAAAACTGGGGATTCTGCTAGACGGTGACAATATCATAGTGGATGAGAACCAAAGCACCAATGTCAAAGGAGTATTTGCTGCAGGGGACTGCACAGGGGGTATCATGCAGATTGCAACTGCGGTGGGACAGGGTGCCGTGGCAGGTCAAAGGGCCAAGGCATTTGTTTTGGACAATCAATGAAATAATGAGCAACAGTTGTATTGTTGATATTAATACCCGAAACAAAAATTACACGTCGGAGGGCGTGTGATTTTTTATGCTTTAATGCTGTCTGCTTGTGCAGTAATTATCAGTTTGCATATAAAATTCACAAAATGCGTCGTAATAAAAAAAATTTTTTATGGCAGAATATAACAATAATTACAGGCGGCTTGGTTTAAAATATAAGCGTACAAAAACCCGTACTTAATCTCAATATAAAAAGGGAGGTGTTTCATAGGATAAGGAAAAAGGCCTTGACTAATCAGGAAAATAAAAATGGAGGGGATTGTTAATGAAAAACAGAAAGTTAATGAGCGTTGCATTAGCAGTTGTATTGTTGACCGCTTTAGCTGTAACCGCAATTGCTTCACCGGCTGCATTTGACCAGAAGATAGTATCACAGATTAGCGTATCGCGAATGATTGAAGATGTCAGATATCTATCAGAGGATATAGGCGTAAGGATAGCAAGTTCACCGGAGGAAGAAGCAGCTTCGGAATATATTGCCAATCGTTTTGAGAAATATGGTTATGACGTTGAAATCCAGGAATTCCCGTATGCAAACAGGATAGCCTATGTAACCATGCTTGAGCCCGAAGCTAAAAAGATTGATGTTAGAATAGGCGGTTCGCGTACAAATGCACCCTTAACAGGTCCTGAAGGAATAACGGGTAAGGTTGTCGACTGCGGATACGGAGGTCCGGAAGAATTCCCGGCGGAAGTAGAGGGAAATATTGCTTTGATTAGAAGAGGCGAACAGACCTTTGTAAATATGTACAACAATGCAAGGGCAGCCGGTGCTGTGGCGGTTCTGATTCAAAACTATTCCTGGACTGCGTTCAGTGCAAACGTAAGCGGAGCCACCATACCGTATGCAACCCTTAATGATGAGGCAGGAGAACTGCTGCGGGGAGACAACGTGGTAATAAACTACAAATCCATACAAGTAGACACCTCCAGAAACGTGATAGCAACTAGAAAACCGAACAACAAGAACAAAGATACAGGATACGTAGTAGTATTTTCCGCACATTACGATTCTGTGCCAACGGCTCCCGGAGCAAACGATAACGGATCAGGAACGGCTGCTTTAATGGAATTGGCCAGGATTTTCAAGTCCCAGCCGATAGATACGGAGATTAGGTTCCTGGCATGCGGTTCCGAGGAAGTGGGACTGGTGGGTTCACGCTATTACGTATCCCAGCTTTCAGCCGAAGAAAGGGCAAGTATAATAGCGAATTACAATATGGATATGGTTGCTACTGCAGGTGAAGCGCAGTCTTTGCTTTATGTCAATACACTGGACGGAGATAATCTGGTGGCAAGAACAGCGCGGGAGGCTGCAGAAAGACTAGGATATAGCGACTACTTGTTAGCACCATACCACAGGGGTTCCAGCGATCATCAGGCTTTCTACGAAGGCGGAATTGAAGGCGGAAACTTCATCTGGAGGGAGCCGGAGACAGCTGCCCTTGAGCCGTGGTATCACCAGCCTCATGATACGATGGAGCATATCAGCGAAGAGCGCTTTAAAATAGCAGCGGATATTGTAGGGGCAGCAAGTTACAGTATTATCCGTCCGGATACGCCAAGCCTGATCCGCAGCAGAACAGGATACGGCGGACCGATTGAACATATTGAGTTTGTACCTGAAGGAGCAGAAGAGACACCGGATATGTAAAAAACGCCGGTGACGGTAAATGAATTGAAACTGTGACACATTCTCCGCATGTGCGAAAGTGCCTCCTATGGAGCATTAGTATTAATGCTCTGTAGGAGGTTTTATGTTGACAAACTATGCAGTGCCCGGCTGCAAACCACTGTCAACACATAGCGCAATTGAAGGGCTGGTGGGGCATTGGCGAACAGATGTATAGAAATTGTAATCTGATGCAGAACGTTTCTTGTGAATGTGTACACGTCTTCTACAAAAAATACAGCCTGTCTGGAGTATAATAAGCAATAAATCTCCATGGTTTAGGGATGACCGGGGGGGTGTGATTATGGTTTCCGAAAATGGAATAGTCATAATTGATTCTTCATAACGGGTCTTGTTTGACCGAGCCCGGCGCAACGCCCAATGGTCCCTTTATAAGTGATAACCAGGAAGTTATGTTGGAGGGTTTTACCGACTACGAAGAGATGGTTAAGGAGCTTAAACAAATCGAGAAGAATTCAAAAGGCGTGGTAAGGCTGGAAGTTGTAGGGCAGAGTTAGGAAGGTGAAAATCCAAAAGGATGGACGCAAGATATGGTTAGGTAAAAAAATTGCAGGGAGTGATATTATGAAAATCACCCGATTTGAATATAGGCGGGCAGCCCTTGTGCTGGCACTTATATTGATAGTGTTTTCTGTGGCAAACGTGGGTTATGCAGAAAAATATGATGAAGAAAGACCGCGGGCCAGGGAGATAGGAATTGATATAGGTATCTTTCTGCCGGGGGAGAATAATGCCATCACAGATGTAGAGGGTGTCAAGGTAGGCCACTGCACTCTGATTGAAGGAGAAGGGCCCCTGGTTCCGGGGGAAGGTCCTGTAAGGACCGGTATTACGGCAATACTTCCCCATGACGGCAATCTTTTTAAGGAGAAGGTGCCGGCGGCGGCTTATGTTCTTAACGCCTTTGGCAAATCCACCGGGCTGCAGCAGATAAATGAACTGGGCAATCTGGAAACCCCCATATGTCTGACTAATACCCTAAATGTTCCGCTGGTGGCCGATGCGGTCATCCAGTGGTCGATAGAGCAGAACCCCGAGATAGGAATACGGACCGGTACCGTCAATCCGGTGGTCGGAGAGGTAAACGACGGTACCCTGAACGATATCCAGGGCCGTCATGTGAAAAAGGAACACGTCTATGAAGCCATCAACAACGCAAAATCCGGTCCGGTGGAAGAAGGTGCGGTTGGCGGCGGGACCGGGAGTTCATGCCATGGCTGGAAAGGCGGAATAGGCACAGCATCCCGCGTGCTGCCTGAAAGGAGAGGCGGTTATTCGGTGGGGGTGCTGGTACAGACCAATTTCAGCGGTGTGCTGACGGTGAACGGCGCTCCGGTTGGCCGGGAGTTGGGGCGTTATTCCAACAGCGGGGATTTTCCCTATGAAATTCCCGAAGTGCAGGAACCCGGCGGATCCTGCATGGTGGTAGTGGCAACCGATGCTCCCCTTGACCAGAGACAACTGGAGAGAGTGGCAAAACGGGTAGGTTTGGGCCTCGCCCGCACAGGGTTTTACAGCAGCAACGGTTCCGGCGACTTTTTTATAGCCTTTTCAACCTCAGACCGTGTGCCCCACAGTACGCCTATAACTTTGGAGAATGAGGTTGTGACCAACGACGCAATGTCTGCCATATTCCTCGCCACAGTGGAAGCCACCGAGGAGGCGGTAATTAATTCCATGCTTAAGGCTACTACCGTGGTGGGCAGAGACGGGAATACCAGGGATGCCATTGATATTAAAGAATTGTTAAAGGTATTGAAGAAGTACAATGCCCTTGACTGGCACAAGAAAATACCACCCTGGGGAAAATAAATTTTTGGATTTTGGGCGGCCGGGTTTAACCCGCTGCCCTTTGCGTTGGCGCAACTTTTACGGGATGCCGGTTAACGGGGGCGGCTTGTGGAAATATGAAGTGAAAAAAACGGTTGACAAACTATGCAGTGCCCGGCTACAAACCACTGTCAACACATAGCGCAATAGAAAGGCTGGTGGGACATTGGCGGACAGATGTATAGAAATTGTAATCTGGTGCAGAACGTTTCTTGTGAATGGGTACAAGTCTTCTACAAAAAATTAAGGCTTACAGGGATATAATTTACTGTGAACCCTTATGATTGTGGGGGGGCTGCCGGGAGCTGCCACCCGATCAGGAGGGGCAAAACAGGTATTTTAACTTGCGCATTATTCCCGGAAAAGGGGGTGAAAAACTACTTTACAGCATACTGGCTTGATTTAACCTAAGCATAATAAGCGGCGTTAGCAGCCGGATAAAAACTATTTAAAGGAGGAAACAAATATGCAGTGGAAGTTAAAAAGCAGACGCTTGGTTTTATCTGCGGTACTTACATTTGTACTGGTTATAGGGCTGGCACTGCCGGCCTATGCGGACTGCAGCAGCATTATTGTCGGGAAGAACGCTTCTGAAACGGGAGAGGTTTTGCTGGGGCACAATGAAGACAACGGCGGGCTAATTGTAATGCCCCTTTATATTATGCCCAGGATGACTCATGAACCGGGCGAAATGATTGTTATGGAAGCGAACAGGGCTCAAATACCGCAGGTGGAAGAGACCTGGGGATTTACGTGGAGCGAGACCCGGACCCCCAGCGGGGCGTCCTTTAGCGACGGCTTTATTAATGAATGGGGCGTTGCCATAGTGAGCGACAACGCCGGTACTTCCAGTGAACGGGATCCAGTTCTGGTGGACGGCGGTATAGGATATGGCATTAGAAGGATTGCGGCTGAAAGGGCAAAAACTGCGAGGGAAGCGGTTGAGATAATGGCGGAATTGGCTGAAACTTACGGTTACAGTGCCTCCGGAAGGTCCTACCAGGTAGCCGACAAGGACGAAGGCTGGATGATGCAGTTGGTAAACGGTACACATTATGCTGCTCAAAGGGTTCCGGATGATGAGGTGGCCTTTATTCCAAACCGCTACACCATAAGGGAAGTGGATATGGAAGATACCGAAAACTTTATTGTATCTCCCGACCTTATCACCTATGCCATAGATAATGGCTGGTATACCCCTGCGGTTACCGGTGACTACAGCGACTTCGACTTTGCCAAGGCATACCAGAGGACATATTCGACGACTGATATCCGCCAGAGGAATGCCCTCAGTTTGTTGCTGGGCAGGGAGATTCCTGTAGACGAGGAGCTTCCCTTCTCAGTCAAACTGGACAGGAAGCTTGGTATCGAGGATGTGAAGGAACTGCTTAGATACCATTACGAGGGTACTGACGATGATTTGAGCAACGACTATGAAGTATCGCCCCACTATATGGGTAACAGGCCGATTTGCGCTTCAAGCACCCAGGAGAGTTCGGTCATCCAGTTCAGGGAGAACCCGGAGTTTACGGTATACTGGCGCACATCCGGCCATGCCTGCACAAGCCCGTACATTCCCTTCTATCTTGGTATGACCAGTGTACCGGACGGTTTCGGATGGATTGACCCTGTGGAGGGAATGGCAAATCACTTCAGTCCGCCGGCAGAAGACTTTGTAAATGACCCGGAAAGGGCATGGTGGGCATTTATAAATCTTCAAAACCTGATTGAACCACAGTATGGTGAAGTGATTGACGAAGTCCAAAAAGAGGTGTTCAGGCTGGAGAAACAGTGGGCAAGCAAGCAAAAGGGAATTGAGGCGGCTGCCTACGCTCAGTACAAAAAGGACCCCGATAAAGCGAGGGAGTTCCTGACTAAGCACACCAATCAGGAAGCCGCTAAAGCTGTGGACCTTGCTAAAAGATTATACAAGAAGCTTACCGAATACGAGATTGATATAATGGCCGATCAGATGAGTAAAGGCGCCGACAGCAGCGAACTCGTGTCGGTAGCGATATTTACAAAGGGTAAATACAAGGCTGAAGATGTTGACCCGTCAACCTTAAGGCTTGGGGCAGCATACAGGTCGCCGGGCAGCTGGGCTACTGTGAGAGAGAGCTATATGGAAGATGTAAACGGTGACGGAAAAGAGGACCTGGTTGTCAAGTTCAGTGTAAGGGACGTGGCACGACAACTGACGGTTTGCTATAACGATATATGGCTCTCGGGAGCAACCTTTGACGGAGAAAGGTTCGTTGCCAAGGACCTCGTGGATATTGTACAGTAACAAAAAACCACTATATTGCAATATATAAAAAAATTACACGCCTTCAGGCGTGTAATTTTTTTATGCCATTATGAAGTATAATAATATACTGCCTGCATATAGTGTGAGTGTTTTATTAAAGAAAAGAAGGGTATTTATATAACAGCTCACAATTGGTGGTTTTAATCCACATATAACAGGGTTGATTTTCCCCGGGCTCTGTTTTATAATTAACACATAATCCCCACCCCAGAGGGGGAGGGAATAATTGGAGGGATGGATATGAAAACAGTAATTGTTGGAGGAGTCGCCGGTGGGGCAAGCGCTGCCGCAAGGATCAGAAGACTTGATGAAAGCGCCGAAATAGTTATGTTTGAAAGGGGAGAGTATATATCCTACGCGAACTGCGGGCTTCCATACTATATAGGCCAAACCATCGGAGAAAGGAACGCTCTTTTGGTGCAGACTCCCGAAGCGATGAAGGATATGTTTAGTATAGATGTCAGGATAAACAGCGAGGTTACTGCGATAAACAGGGAAAAGAAAACTGTTGATGTAAGGGACATGAAAACGGGGGAAGAATACAAAGAGAGCTATGACAGGCTTATTCTCTCGCCCGGGGCAGTGCCTGTAAAACCGCCGATACCGGGGATAGACCTGGAGAGAATTTACACACTGAGAACCGTGCCGGATACCGATGCGATAAAGGAAGCGATAGACAAGGGAAAACCCGGAAGGGCGGTGATTGTCGGAGGAGGGTTTATCGGCCTGGAAATGGCAGAAAACCTGCATTCCAGGGGAGTGGACGTTACCATTGTTGAAGCGGCGGAACAGGTAATGGCTCCTGTCGATTACGAAATGGCCTGTATGGTTCACAACCATATTCTGTCCAGGGGGGTAAAGCTGTACCTGAAGGATGGCGTTAAAGCCTTCGAAAGAGATGGAAGCGGAGTTAATGTAGAGCTTCAAAGCGGCAGGCGGATTTACGCAGATATTGTGGTTCTGGCAATCGGTGTAAAACCGGATATATCGCTGGCAAAGGATGCCGGGCTTGAGACAGGCGAACGCAGAGGCATAAAGGTGAATTCCTGCCTTCAGACCTCCGACCCGGACATATACGCAGTGGGTGATGCCATAGAGGTAAAAGACTATGTGAACGGGAGCGATACTGTAATACCCCTGGCAGGACCCGCTAACAAACAGGGCAGAATAGCCGCCAACAATATATATGGTGCCGCGGAGGAATATCAAGGCACCCAGGGTACGTCTGTGGTCAAGGTGTTTGACCTTACGGTTGCATCAACCGGCAACAATGAAAAGCTGCTCAAAAGGATGGATATTGATTACAGGAGAAGCTATACCGAGTCAAATTCCCATGCAGGCTATTATCCGGGAGCTTTTCCGATGAATGTTAAGCTTCTGTATGCCCCTGATGGCAGTATACTGGGAGCGCAAATTGTTGGATATGAAGGCGTTGACAAGAGGATAGACGTACTGGCTTCGGCCCTTAGATTTGGCAAAAGCGTATACGACCTTGAGGAACTGGAGCTTGCCTATGCCCCGCCCTATTCTTCGGCAAAGGACCCGGTAAATATGGCGGGATATGTTGCCGCCAACCACCTGAAGGGCGATTTGGATGTCATACACTGGGACCAGGTGGACGGAATAGACAGCGAAAGCTCCTTTATACTGGACATCAGACTCCCCGAAGAGGGTAAGACGGGCTCCATTAAAGGCTCAGTAAATATACCGTTGAATGAATTGAGGGACAGGATTGATGAGGTACCCTCGGACAAGGAAATAATAGTATACTGTCAGATGGGTTTAAGGGCGTATATAGCTTACAGGATATTGGTGCAAAGAGGCTATAGGAATGTCAAAAACCTGTCCGGAGGCTACAGACTTTACAGGGCTGTAAAACAGGCCGAAAGGGATTTGAACAGTCAGGCGGCAGGAGCAGGAAACACTATATCCGAAACACCCGGGGAAACTTACGCCGGCGATATTACAGCTGGGTACGCTGCCCAAACGATGAGGCTGAATGCGTGCGGTCTTTCGTGCCCGGGGCCCATAATGCAGGTTTACAAAGCGATGCGGGATATGAAGGAAGGTCACGTATTGGAGATTACTGTGACAGATCCGGGATTTATGTACGACATCAGGCAGTGGTGCGACAGCACAGGGAATACCCTGATAGAGAGCGGGAAGGATCAAAATAGTTTTTATGCCCATATAAGGAAGGGGTGCGCGGAAAAGGACCTGCAGTCAGGGGCCTGCGCAGTTCCCGAGAGTACCGACAACAAGACGCTGGTAGTTTTCAGCGGCGACCTGGATAAGGCGATAGCCTCCTTTGTGATAGCCAACGGCGCTGCCGCAATGGACAGAAAGGTTACTATGTTCTTCACCTTCTGGGGGCTGAATGTTCTCAGAAAAGAACAGTTTATTAAAGTGGAAAAGGGATTTATGGACAAAATGTTCGGAAGGATGATGCCAAGGGGAAGCAAAAGGCTGGGACTGTCCAATATGAACATGGCAGGAATGGGGCCCAGGCTTATCAGAAAGGTAATGAGGGATAAGAATATATCCTCCCTTGAAGAGCTTATGGAACAAGCAAAGGAAAATGGGGTCAGGCTTTTAGCCTGTAATATGTCGATGGATGTTATGGGGATAAAGAGAGAGGAGCTGATTGACGGTATTGAAGTAGGCGGTGTGGCAGCCTACCTGGGGGAAGCCGAGAAATCCAACGTGAATCTGTTTATTTAAAAGCAGCGGTAAATGCAGCACTGCTCATGTTACCCAGCCTCCTGTGGTATAGTTTCCGGTACACCGCAGGGGGTTTAAGGTTTGTTTGTATATTTATTGGCTTTTAACTTAAATCCAGGCAGATATGGATTCTTGATGCTTCTTAAGGTATACTAAAAAGGAAAGCTTGAAAACCACGTCAGTAAAGGACCGGATAGAACAGGAGGTGTTGGAATGTACAAAATCCCTTTGAAACACTATTTGCATGGAGCGTTTTTTCTGGCCCTTGCGGTAGTAACCCCACAGCTGTTTCACCTTACCGGTATAGGCGGGACAGTCTTTCTGCCCATGCATATACCGGTTATACTGGCTGGAATGCTGGTATGTCCAGTCATTGGCCTGTATGTTGGGATAATCGCCCCTATAATCAGCCATTTACTTACGGGGATGCCGCCGATATCGCCACCCATTCTTCCATTGATGGTTGTCGAGCTGGGGGTCTATGGGTTTACTGCGGGGCTTTTACATAGGATTCTCAGGAAAAACATTTACCTTTCTTTAATCCTAGCGATGATAGCAGGAAGATGTACGCTGGGGACAGCCGCCTTTGTAATGATGCGGTTCTTTGGGTTTAACATTGACCCTGTTATTTATGTGAAGGGTGCGGTAGCAACGGGAATACCGGGGATAATTTTACAGTTGATATTGATACCGGTTTTGGTATTTATGATTGAGAGGGGAACAGTACATGAGAGATCTGGAGACAGCAGCGGCCAGGCTTAAAAAGGGCGGTTGCTCGCTGGTCGTTGTAAAAAACAACACAATAATTTGCTGCAGGGAAGGAGGGGGAATAAAGCCCCTCCTTCATACCATAGATGAACTGGGGGATGATATGAAGCAAAGCTGTGTTGCCGATAAGGTTATAGGCAAAGCGGCGGCGGCGCTTTGCATATCCGGAGGAGTAGCGGGAATATATACCCCCGTTATGAGCAGGGCTGCCGTAACAATGCTTGAGGCAAACGGAATTGTATATTCAGCCGACCGTTTGGTTCAGGGGATTCTCAATATACATAAGACCGATCTGTGTCCCCTGGAAAAACTGACTGCGGAATCAGACAATTACCGGGACATACTGGCTATTGTGAAGAATTTTACACAAAAGGCCTTCCGATAAAAGGCTTGTATTAGCAGTAGAATGCCGGGGGGGAATAGTATTGGGGAAAGACGGGCTCAGGAATTTTGCATTAAGGGCGAGGACAGACCTTACCCAACAGATTGTCCTGCGTGCGGCGGAATTGGGCATAACCGAAGGCAAAATTGAGATGCCCAAAACTGTTGACAGGGACACGGGAAACGTCCCCGCGTCTTTATCGATAATGCGGGACGCTCTTGTTAAAGATGTCTATAGCAGGGGATTTGACCGGGTTGTGGAGGATGCGGCATGTGTCTGGTTTAACAGGTTTACCTGCTTAAGATATATGGAGGCAAACGGTTATCTTCCATCCGGTATCAGGATGCTGCCGTCCGGGGAAACGGCCGGCGGAGAGCCGGAGATTATTAAGGAAGCTCTAAACCTTAAGCCGAACATAGATAAGGATTATATAGCAAAATGCCGTGATACCGGTAAGACCGAAGAACTTTACAGGTACCTGCTGGTCTGGCAGTGTAAGCAACTGGCCGGCATTTTACCGTTTATATTTAAAGATAATTACGGATACGAGCAACTGTTGCTGCCGGATAGGCTGCTTGGCGAAGGCGGTCTGATAAGAGATATGGTTAAAAGTATAGGAAACGAAGCCTTCAGGGATAATCCCCAGATTACCGGATGGCTGTACCAATACTTCATATCCAAAAAGAAGGACGAGGTTTTTGCGGGTTTAAGAAAAAACAAGAAGATAGCCAAGGAGGATATACCGGCGGCGACCCAGCTGTTTACTCCCGACTGGATAGTAAAATACATGGTGGAAAACTCCCTCGGCAGGCTGTGGCTGAAGTCCCATCCCGACCGGGAATTAAGGTCCAAATGGCTCTATTACATAGAAGAAGCCCCTCAGACACCAGGCGTGGAGGAGCAGCTTGCCGAAGCCGACAGCAAAAGCCGGCTGTCTCCCGAACATATCAGGTTGTTGGACCCGGCAGTGGGCAGCGGCCATATACTGGTATATGCCTTTGATGTTCTCTACAGCATATACCTGTCCTTTGGATATTCAAAGGGGGATATACCCAAACTTATCCTTCAAAAAAACCTGTATGGACTGGACATTGATGACAGAGCCGGCGCTCTGGCATGCTTTGCCCTTATGATGAAGGCCAGAAGCAAGGACCCAGATATTTTCAGCAGGAAGATAGAGCTCAACCTGTGCCGGATACAGGAGAGCAACGGCTTGGTTTTTGATGAAGCAGTTTCGATAACGGGTTGTGAACGGACAGGCACAATACCGGAGGGGTGCCGGAGGGATATTAAGCTTCTTTTGGAGGCGTTTTACGATGCCAGGGAATATGGTTCAATAATAAAGCTGCCGGATATGGATTTGAAGCGGCTGCAAAAATGGTGTGAGAAGGTTGGTTTAAACAAAATATCGTCTTTGATAAAGCAAGCCGATATAATGAAGGGAAAATATCATGTTGTGGTGACCAATCCTCCCTATATGGGGATTAGGGGTATGAATGACCGGCTTGCCGGTTATATCAGCACCCATTACAGGCATTCGAAATACGATTTGTTTACAGTATTTATGGAACTGGCCAAAAACATGACAGTGCCCGGCGGGTATCTCTCCCTTATCAACCAGCATTCCTGGATGTTTCTGTCAAGCTACAAAACATTCAGGGAAAAGTTCGTTAACAAGTGCTGTATATGCAGTATGCTGCACCTTGGTTCAAATGCCTTTGAAAATGGTATAGGGACCATTGTGCAGACTACGGCCTTTGTTGCAAGGAGGCTGCCCGGCGGAGAATACCGGTCGGTATTTACAAGTCTTCAAAGCTGCGGCAGCTCGGAGGAAAAGAAGGCAGCCCTTTTGGATATGATAAAGGGTTGTGACAAAGGCATAAAATATTCAATACGGATATCCGACCTTGGGGCCATCCCGGGTAAGCCCTTTGCGTACTGGGCAGGCAAGGGAATGATAGATGCCTTCACAAAAAACAGGAAACTCGGCGAATTGGCGCTGCCAAGGCAGGGAATGGCCACTTCCGACAACAACAGGTTTGTAAGATACTGGTATGAAGTATCGTATAAGGACATTGGGTACGGGTTCGCAAGCGCCGACATAGCCCAAAGGAGCGGATGTAAGTGGTTCCCCTATAATAAGGGCGGGTCGTACAGGAAGTGGTACGGAAACAACCAATTTGTGGTTAACTGGCAAAACAACGGCGAAGAAATAAAGAAACTGGCTTCCTCCCTGTACGGCAACTATACAAGGACGATAAAAAATATAGAGTGCTACTTTAAAGAGGCCATAACCTACACCTTTATTTCCAATAATATGGGGGCAAGGTATTCCCCGGGAGGATCACTGTTCGATGTAGCGGGTTCCTGCGTTTTTCCGCCGAAAGAAGACCTGCTGCTTGTACTTGCCTTTTTGTGCAGCAAGCTATCCAAAAAGTTTTTATATATCCTTAACCCAACCTTTAATATACAGGTTGGCGATATAAAAAACCTGCCCCTGCCGGAAATCAGGGACAGGGCCCTGAGGGAAAGGATAGGATCATTGGCGGAGCAAAACATTAATATATCCAAAACAGATTGGGACTTTCGGGAAATCTCACCGGATTTCAAACGTCACCCGCTGCTTGTACACAGGAGGGGCTTAAATACCATAGAACAAGCCTTTGACAACTGGTCGGGATTTACAGAAGGTTATTTTAGCCGCCTCAGGGAAAATGAAGAGGAACTAAACAGGATATTCATAGAGGCCAGCGGGCTGGCCCAGGAGATAACCCCGGAGATTAGGGATGATGATATAACCTTAAACAGAGCCGACCGGTCAAGGGATATCAGATCGCTGATATCCTATGCGGTGGGGTGTATGTTTGGCCGGTATTCCCTGGACCGGAAGGGTCTTGTGTATGCAGGGGGGCCATTAGATCCCGGGCAGTATTTAAGCTGTGCGGTAAAGACCGACAATATAATACCGGTTATGGATGGAGAATACTTTCAGGACAATATCTTAAGCCGTTTTACAGCTTTTGTGGAGGCTGCCTTTGGCAAAGGGACCCTGGAGGAGAACATGGAATACATAGCCCAAAGCCTTGGCAAAAGACCTGGCGAAACCGCAAAGGCGGCCATCGGCAGATATTTTTTGAAGGACTTCTATAAGGACCATTTGGTAATGTATAATAAGCGGCCTGTTTACTGGCTGTTCGATACCGGCAGGGAAAACGCCTTTAAAGCCCTTGTTTACATGCACCGTTTTGGCTCTTCAACCCTTTCGCTTTTGCAAAGGGATTATGTGCACAGGGCGGAGGAGATTTACCGCGAAGAGCTGAACAAAGCGAAGACCATAATAGCCTTGGAGGAATGTCGGGCAGAGGTTAAAGAAATACAAAACAGAAGAAAACTTGCAGAAAAACGCCTTGGGGAATGCGCGGTTTATGACATGGCATTGTCCCGGGCGATTGCCCGGGGAATAACTATCGACCCCGATGACGGAGTTGAATTGAATTATTCAAAATTTCAGGGAATTGGCATCCCGGGACCGGGCGCAGGGGAGACCCATAGGGTGAACCTTATGGCAAAAATATAATAGCTGGAATCAGACAGACAGGCAGGGGTAATGGTAAAAAAATCCCCTTTACATTAACTGAAATTAGTGGTATATTTTTGTTTAAGTATAAATAACCGTTTTAGTTATATTTTTATAAAGCTAAACCATTGGCAAGAAAAAATTCTGCACCAGCCTTTTATTGTTTCCAGGGAGAATTTTTTTTAATTAGCTTTGCAGAAAAATACGTTGCAGTGTATAAATATTAAACCAATATTTTACCACTGCCCTTTGAAAACCTCATAAGGCATAAGCTTTAAATATCAACGCTGGAGGAACAGCATAATATTTTTTATGGTGTATTAATACAATCTTTTCACGACATACATTTCGTTATATTTCCAGTCTTAAAGCAAATCTAATACAGAGTTTTTATAGAAACCATATAACTCGCGGGATATGGTTATCATTTCGAACAAAAAAACAGAACCAAAATGCGTTGATACAATATTATAGGGTTTAGCCAGTTTGTGCAAGAACCCGGTGATCTGTTGTCAGAAGGATTCAGGGTCACAGGGGCTTTTAATAAAAAAAGGGGAGGTTGATTTGATGACAAAAAGACTTTGGCTACTAGCGCTTGTAGTTGTTCTTTTGGCATCCGGGGTTTTTGGCTGCGGTCAGCCGGCTGAGGAACCGAAGGATGAAGGACCTGATTCAGCGGAAGCACCGCAGTTTGACGGAGAAATGCTTATTGGTGTGATGGTACCTGTTACCGGTTCAGAAGCTACATATGGGAAGGATATGGAGAACGCCATAAAGATTGCAATGGATGAGATAAATGCAGCAGGCGGCATACTGGGCAAGGAGGTTAAATATGTTGTGGGTGATGACGGTTGTGACCCACAGATGGGCAGTGCCGCTGCCAGCAAACTTGTATCGTCTGAAGTCACGGCTGTACTTGGAGGATATTGTTCGGGTGCAACCATACCCACATTGAAGATTTATGGAGATGCCAAGGTGCCCTTTGTTATAATAGCAGCCAATTCCACACAGTTAATTGATGAGAATGCAGGTTGGAGCTTCATGATAAACAGCCCCGGCTATCATCAGGCAAATGCTGCTGCTGACTGCTTTGAAGGCTTTGGCTCTACCAAATTGGCCCTAGTCCATCAGGGAGACGGTTTTTCCGAGGATTTGGCAACCCTGACAAGGGAAGAATGGGAGAAAAGAGGCAAAGAGGTTGTGGCCTATGATGTGGTAAACAAGGGAGAACAGGATTTCTCATCCCTGGTTACCAAGATAAAAGCATCCGGTGCTGAAGGAGTATACTGGACAGCTTATCACGCTGACGGAGCACTTCTGATAAGGCAGCTGCGTCAGGGAGGATTTACCGGCGATATCGTTGTGGCCGATGGTTCCAGCTCTGTACAGCTGCTGGAAATTGCAGGAGCGGCAGGCGAAGGAGTATACTGCACATCACCTCCTGTTGTAGACTTTTTGCCGGCAGCAGCGCAATTCATTTCCAAGTATAATGCAGAATTCGGTCAGGAGCCGGGCCCCTATTCAGGGCTTGCCTATGATGGCACCCATCTTCTGGCAGATGCTATTGAAAGAGCGGGAAGCACCGATCCTGAGGCTATTCGGGATGCATTGGCAGCAACTAAGAATTTCGAAACCCTTTCCGGAACAGTCACCTTTACACCTGAGTATATCCTTGAAGAAAGTAACTTCATAATCATAAAAGGTGAAGGCGGCAAATGGGTCCTGGCTGAGTAAAATGTTGGCGCAGGTCAGGAGTCTTAAGACTCCTGACCTGCGTATACCTTCATAAATGAAAGGGTGAGCTTATGTCTTTTCAAGAAATTTTCATTCAGCAGTTGTTCAACGGCTTGCTTCTGGGATCCTTTTATGGACTGGTCGCTCTTGGTTATTCTATGGTTTATGGAATAGTAAAACTTCTTAATTTCGCCCATGCAGATATATATATGGTGGGCGGTTTTTGCAGTTTATCCTTGTTATCTTTCTTTGGAGGGACCTTTCTCGGTAAAGGCTGGTTTGGAATAGTTGCAGCAATGCTGATTACAATGATAATTGTAGGTTTGCTGGGTGTGCTGATAGAGAGGATTGCTTACAAGCCTTTGAGGGAAGCACCGCGTCTTTCACTGTTAATTACCGCATTGGGCGTTTCTATGATTTTGTATAATTCCGTAATGGTTATTACCGGTGGTGAATATAAGGCCTATGGGACCGGATTGGGTTATGAGGGCTTTTCCCTGGGCAGCGTGCATGTTACTTATACCCAGGCCATCTTGATAGTGGCAGCGGTTTCACTGATGCTAATCCTTCATTTGTTTATTACAAGGACCATGTACGGCAAGGCAATGAGGGCAATCTCCATGGACCGTGACTGCTGTCGTCTTATGGGTGTTAACGTAAATAAAATTATTGCTCTTACATTTTTTGTCGGTTCGGCGCTGGCTGCTTCTGCGGGAATGATGGCAGGCGTGTATTATGGAAGCCTGCATTTCTTCATGGGTTTTGTAATAGGTATTAAAGCATTTACCGCTGCTGTTATTGGCGGAATTGGGATAATCCCCGGCGCCATGCTGGGCGGACTGCTGTTGGGCCTGTTGGAGTCCTTTGGAACACAGATTCCCTTTATTGGCTCAGAGTGGAAGGATGTATTTTCCTTTTCGATACTTATTCTTATACTGATTTTTAAACCGACGGGGCTTTTGGGTAAAAAAGAAAGCGAGAGGATGTAGAGTCTATGAAGGAAAAACAGACTGCAGCTGCTCAGACAGCTACAAAACGTGATAACCCTTTAGTAGAATTGATTAATAGATTGTACGTAATTTTTGATAATAGAAAAATACGGTATAGTGTTTTGGCGGCAGCCACAGCCCTGCTGCTTTATTTGCCTATGACTACAAGCATGTATTTTATGGAGGTAATGACAAACGTTTGGTTTCATGTAATCGTATGCCTGGGCCTTAACATAATAGTTGGATTTGCAGGGCTATTAAGCCTGGGTTATGCAGCATTTTTTGCCGTTGGCGCCTATACCACCGGAATATTGATTCTGCGTTTCGGGGTTAGCTTCTGGCTTACTCTGCCTGTCAGTGTTCTTATGGCAATTATAGCCGGGCTGGCAATTGGGGGACCAACTCTTAAGTTAAGAAGCGATTATCTGGCTATAGTTACCCTGGGTTTCGGTGAAATCATCAGACTGGCAGCCAGAAATATGGCTATAACCGGACGGGCTACCGGGTTGGTTGGAATAGACAGGCCTGCCCTGTTTGGTATGGCATTGTATAAGATAAATCATTTTTATTACGCATTTTTGATGCTGGCGATATTTGCTATTTTCATCTCATACAGGCTTCAGGATTCAAGATTGGGAAGGGCATGGAAGTGCATCAGGGAGGATGAGGACGCTGCCGAGGCAATGGGTATTAATGTTGTTGCAGTCCGCCTATATGCATTTGTTATAGGATCTGTGTTTGGAGCCATTGCAGGCTCTTTCATGGCAGTGAAAATGACATCTATTTCACCGGAATCCTTTTTGTTTACCCAGTCAGTCATGATTTTGCTGGCGGTAGTACTTGGAGGAATGGGAAAGATTCCGGGTGTAATACTTGGAGCATTTGCAGTAGTAATTTTTCCCGAGATTTTCAGAGGGATTGGCCAGTACAGGATGCTAATCTTTGGCGTACTACTGTTGATTTTGATGATTTATCGTCCCCAGGGGCTGTGGCCTGAACGCAATACCTGATACTTACTGCTGGGGAAAAATTTTTAGCGGACGGGGTGAACTATGGTGATTCTAGAGATTAAAGACTTAACATTAAGATTTGGAGGACTTACCGCAGTAAATAAGGTCAGTTTTGGAATCGAGGAGGGTTCCATTGAGAGCCTCATAGGACCTAACGGGGCGGGGAAAACATCGCTTTTTAACTGCCTTACCGGTTTTTATAAACCCCAGGAAGGAAATATACTGTTCCAGGGTCAGAGCGTTATGAAACAAAAACCGCATAAAATCACAGCTATGGGGATGGCCAGGACATTCCAGAATCTTCGGCTGTTTAAGAATTTAACTGTTATGGAAAATGTTATGTCCGGAATGCACTGCCGTGCTTCAGCCGGTGTATCGGGAGCCATATTAAGGCCCCCCTCCCAGAGAGCCGAAGAAAAGAGAATAAGGGAAGTTGCATTGGAATGTATGGACTTTATCGGCATTCTGGACAAAAAAGATAGAGTGGCAAAAAATTTACCCTATGGAGACCAAAGAAGGGTAGAATGGGCAAGGGCGCTGGCAACGCAACCAAAGCTTTTGCTGCTGGATGAACCAGCTGCCGGACTTAATTATGACGAAAAAATGCAGTTGATAGAACTAATACGGCGTATACGGGATGAAAGAAATATGACTGTTTTCTTAATTGAGCATGATATGGGTCTTGTTATGAAGATTTCCGAAAAAGTATTTGTAATTGACTACGGAGTTAAAATTGCAGAGGGCAATGTACAGGAAGTACAAAATAACCCCAAGGTAATAGAGGCATATTTGGGGAAAGAGGAGGAAGCCGTATGAGCCAGGTAGTCCTTTCCCTGAAAAACCTTGAAACCCGATACGGACAAATTTATGCACTGAAGGGCATCAGCCTGGATGTCCGTGAAGGAGAGATAGTTACACTATTAGGTTCCAATGGGGCCGGAAAGAGTACCACTCTTAAAACTATATCCAGTTTAGTGCCGGCATGTTCCGGAAAGGTGGAATTCTACGGAAAAGATATTACAAATGCCCCGCCCCATACAATTGTTGAAATGGGTGTAATACATGTTCCTGAAGGGCGCAGAATTTTTAAAGAACTGAATGTCCAGGAGAACCTGGAAATGGGTTCATTTACTCTAAAGGATGATGTCGAAAGAAAGCGTAGAATAGAGAGGGCATTGGAACTGTTCCCGGCTCTTAAAGACAGACGCAAGCAAATGGGAGGACTGCTCTCGGGCGGCGAACAGCAGATGCTTGCCATAGGGCGTGCACTCATGACTGACCCTAAGGTACTCCTGTTGGATGAGCCTTCGATGGGGCTGGCACCCATAATTGTCCAGGGAATAATGAATATAATCAAACAGATTAATGAGGAAGGCACCACAATCCTGCTGGTTGAACAAAATGCAAAGGCGGCCCTTAAGCTTGCACATAGAGGATATGTGCTTGAAACAGGAGAAATAGTTATGGAAGGGAATGCCGGCGTATTAAGCAAGGACGACAGTATTGTCAGGGCTTACCTTGGCCATTAGTAAAAATACCTGTAACAGTTAATAGAAAAATCAAACAAAAGACGACGGGGGACAACTGCCCTGTCGTTTATATTTGAGGCTGCAGGCTTATACCTAACTGCACCCGAAGAGGATAGCCCGGGTATAACTGTGGATACGGATTCTATGCTGAAAGGCGATACACAGCTTAAGGCAGCAGGCTATATGACAGCGGATTTCCTTAATTTGCACAAAGACCAGGCTGTGGAGAGGGTTATACTGCTTGGGCCAAACCATTATCTGAAAGGGCCGAGGGTGGCAAGTTCAAGGCAGGATTGGCACACAGCCTTCGGTGTACTTATAACCATTGCTTACTATTAAAGGAGGTTTATTATATAAAATGACAAATGAGGAAAAAGTTTACCATGTTTTAGACGGACTTGGAATAAAGTATACTGTCAAACAACACCCGCCGGTATATACGGTGGAAGAGGTGGAGCAGTTCTGGAGTGACATACCGGGAACCCACTGCAAGAATTTGTTTTTGCGTGACCAGAAGGGCAAAAAGCACTATCTGGTTGTGATGGTACATTCCAAAAAGGTTGATATGACAAGCCTTGCGGAGCAGATTGGAGACGGCAGGATGAGCTTTGCATCCGAGAGAAGGCTGGATAAATATTTAGGTCTTACGGCGGGAGCTGTTTCACCCTTTGGACTTATCAATGACCCTCAGGGACAGGTCAGAGTTGTGCTGGACAAGGATTTAAAGGGCGCAGACAGGGTAAGCTTTCACCCAAACGTCAATACAGCTACCGTTACAATATCTTATAGTGATTTTGAGCGCTTTCTTGCCAGTTGTAAGAGTCCGGTTTCCTATTTGACCATATAAATAAAAGCCCGGGGCAAGATTTTGTAAAGTCCCATTATTAGGACAAATGACTGAATATAGTGCAAATTATGTCCCGGTTTTAAGCATGTGCAGTTTTTCCATGAAGCCCTATAATCAGCAGTTGTATTAAGTCACTGCAGCCTGGATGAGACGTCCCGGTATGGGGATATAATCCAGGTTATGCGGTCAAAGCGGAGTTGGTATGATTGTTGCTGTAAATATAAATGCTGTGTACAAATTCCCCGGAGCGCTGCGGGGATGGATGGAGGTGCAATAATGGAAACGGGAACCATATTCAATATACAGAGATATTCCATACATGATGGGCCGGGAATCCGTACCACAGTTTTTTTTAAGGGGTGTCCCCTGGGATGTTGGTGGTGTCATAACCCTGAAAGCCAAAAGTACGGGCCCCAGCTAATTTTCAGGGAGAACAGGTGTATTGGGTGTGGAGATTGCATACAAGCATGTCCCAACAATGCGGTTGCCATAAGAGAATTTTTGCCGGATACAGACGGGGACAAATGCAGCTGCTGCGGAGCCTGTGCAGGAGCCTGTCCCGCCGGTGCCCGCGAGATAATTGGGAACACTGTCACAACCGGATACCTGATGAACGAGATAGAGAAGGATCTTGTTTTCTACGACCAGTCGGGCGGAGGAGTTACCTTCTCGGGCGGAGAACCCCTTATGCAGCATGAGTTTCTGGCTAAGCTCCTAATCGAGTGCAGGGATAAGGATATACATACCGCCGTTGACACCTCAGGCTATACCAACTGGGAAGTATTATCCGCACTGGCCGGTGTCACCGACCTGTTCCTGTACGATATAAAGCATCTGGACGATACAATGCACACAAAGACCGTCGGGGTGTCGAACAGGGTTATACTGGAAAACCTCAAAAAGCTGGCAAAAGTCCATAATAATATTAATGTAAGGGTTCCGCTGGTGCCGGGGATTAATGATGACGACGGGAATGTTTTGGGCACCGCAAAGTTTATTTCATCGCTGAATATCAGGGATGTAAATATTCTGCCCTACCACAACACAGGAATGGATAAATACGGAAGACTTGGCAGAGAGTACAGGCTGACCGATACCCGGGAGCCCACCCGGGAATTGACGGCAAAAGTTGAGGAAGTGTTTACGGGATGCGGATTAAATGTAAAGATTGGGGGTTGAGGTAATATGAACGAAAGGGTAAAAAAACTGAGACAGCAAAGCATTGATACCATGCCCTGCATATCGGAAGAAAGGGCAGAGCTTGTAACGGAAATATATGAGAAGTATTCGGGGAAGGTTTCAATACCTATGCTAAGGGCCTTGGTATTCAAACACCTGATGGAAAACAAGACTATATGTATTAACCAAGATGAGCTGATAGTGGGGGAGAGGGGCCCGGCTCCCCAGGCAACGCCCACCTATCCGGAATTATGCTGCCACAGCCTTGACGACTTGGAAATAATAGACGGCCGCGATAAGATTTCCTTTAATGTAAGCAACCAGGTAAAGGATATACAAAGGGATAAGATTATACCCTACTGGAATGGCAGGTCAATCAGGGATATAATTTTCAGCCAGATGACAGACGAGTGGATAGAGTGCTATAATGCAGGTATTTTTACCGAATTTATGGAGCAGCGGGCCCCGGGGCATACCGTGGCTGACGGCAAGATATATATAAAAGGGTTTGTTGACTTCAAGAAGGATATCGATAAAAGCCTCCAAAGCATTGACTACCTTAATGACCCGGAGGGTTACGACAAACAGGAACAGTTAATGGCTATGCAGGTGTGCGCGGATGCCATAATAAGTTATGCCGAGCGGCATGCGCAAAAAGCCCGGGAAATGGCGGAAAATGAAGAAAATGCGGTAAGGAGAAAGGAACTGGAAAGGATAGCTTTGGTGTGCTCCCGTGTTCCTGCCAACGCGCCGGGGGATTTCTGGGAGGCGCTGCAGGCATACTGGTTTGTGCATATAGGAGTTATTACAGAATTAAACACATGGGATTCCTTTAACCCCGGCAAACTGGACCAGCACCTGTATCCATTCTATAAAAAGGGTATTGATGAGGGTACGCTTACCCCGGAAAAGGCCAAAGAACTCCTTGAGTGCCTGTGGGTTAAGTTCAACAACCAGCCGGCGCCGCCAAAGGTAGGAATCACGCTGGCCGAAAGCGGAACTTATACGGATTTTGCCAATATAAACATAGGAGGGATAAAGCCGGACGGTTCGGACGGTGTGAACGAAGTATCCTATATGCTGCTTGATGTTATAGGTGACATGAAGATACTGCAGCCCAGCACCAATGTGCAGGTAAGCCCCAAAAACCAAGACAGGTTTGTCAAAAAGGCCTGTGAAATAATCAGGATGGGTATGGGCTTCCCCTCGGTATTTAATACCGATGCGGTGATGAAGGAACTAATTCGCCAGGGCAAATCCATTGAGGATGCAAGATGCGGCGGCACAAGCGGATGCGTTGAAACCGGCGCTTTTGGAAAGGAAGCCTATATACTGACAGGCTATTTCAATATACCCAAGGTACTGGAAATTACGCTAAACAACGGTGTTGACTTAAAAACCGGGAAAAGAATCGGAATAGAAACCGGGGACCCCACCCAGTTTAAAAGCTATGAGGAATTGTTCGATGCCTTTAAAAAACAAATGCATTATTTCATTGATATAAAGGTAAGGGGCAACAATATAATAGAAAAACTGTACGCCACCTACATGCCATCCCCCTTCCTTTCGATAGTGGTTGATGATTGCATCAAAAAAGGGAAGGACTACAATGCGGGCGGCGCAAGGTACAACACCAACTATATCCAGGGAGTGGGCATAGGCAGTATAACCGACTGCCTCTCGGCTGTAAAATACCATGTTTTTGAAAGCAAGGCCATGAGCATGAAGGACTTGCTGGCAGCTCTTAAGGATAACTTCGAAGGCCATGAGAAGGTAAGGCAGAGGCTTATCAACAAGACGCCCAGGTACGGAAACGACGATGATTATGCAGACGATATAATGGTATCGGTTTTCGAGGCATTTTTTAACGAAGTGGACGGAAGAAGGAACGTGAAAGGCGGCTGCTACAGGATAAATATGCTGCCCACCACCTGCCATATCTATTTTGGTTCGGTGATTGGGGCGACACCGGACGGAAGGAAAGCCGAGCAGCCCCTGTCCGAGGGTATATCTCCTGTGCAGGGGGCGGATAAATACGGGCCGACGGCGGTCATAAAGTCCGCTTCCAAGATGGACCACTTGAAGACCGGCGGTACCCTGCTGAACCAGAAGTTCACGCCCCAGGTGCTGGAAGGGGAAGAGGGTCTTATGAAACTGACCCATCTGATAAGGTCCTACTTTAAGCTGGATGGGCACCACATACAGTTTAACGTGGTAAACGCCGATACTTTAAGGGATGCGCAGAAAAACCCGGAGAAGTACAGTCACCTGATAGTCAGGGTGGCGGGGTACAGCGACTATTTCAACAATCTGAACAGAAAGCTGCAGGACGAGATAATAACCAGAACCGAACACTGCGGATTTTAGATGCAAACAGGCTTCATGGAATCCATGAAGCCTGTATATTTTTAAAGGGAGTTTTACCCGCCGAGGGTTATGTCCTGGTTATCGTACCATTCAAGGGCGGAGTAAAGGTGCTCGGGTTTAAAGTCCGGCCAGTAGTCGTCTATAACATAAAAGTCCGAATATATCGATTGCACCGGCAAAAACCCGCTCAGCCTTCTTCTGCCGCCCCAGCGTATAATAAGGTCTACCCGGGATACATCGCTGGACTTGAGATGCTTTTTTATGTCTATATTTTTTTTGGTACCGATAAGGCTGTTCAGGTCCCATTCCCAGCCATAATTCACCAGAAAGTTTAGCTTCACGCCTCCCTTGCCAATGGTTTTCCTTTTGGTATACCCAAGCAGCTCCTGCGGGAACATCGGGGAATCGGTATTGCCGATAACAAGCAGGTTGGCATCCTGAGTTGCTAATAGCTCAACCGCCTTAACACAGGCGTTGGTAAAGGCGCGGGTCTGTACCGAAGGCCTTTTGGTGTTGTCCATTGTAAAGCCGTAATAGGTGAGTTCCGCTACGCCAAGCTCTCTGCACAGGGTGAAAAGCTTAAGCCCCGGGTCAAGGCCCTTTGCGTATCCCATTTCCTTTGGCAAACCCTTATCCAATGCCCATCTTCTGTTACCGTCCGGGATAATCCCTATATGCCTGGGGATCCTCATTTTCGCACCTCCAGTATTATTTATTAGTATTATTTCCGTAGCCGAGGAAAATATTATGAGTGTGGGGCACATATAAGCCGGTACTGCAGTTATTTTTTCGAGGGAGGCCTCTGGCCATAATACTGGTAATAGTCCACCTTGATTCTCCCGTTATAAAGCTTCCTTCTGCGATCCGCCTTTTTTCCGAAGAGGCTTTCAAAATCCTCATCAGAAGTAATCACATATACCGACCATGTATGGTTATCCGCAAATTTCATGCCCATATCACTGTATAGTTCGCGGGCCTGCTGTGACTGGCCCATTCTTTCGCCGTAGGGAGGGTTGGTAACCACCACACCATATTCTTCGGTTATTTTTAGCTGGGAAAAAGGCATGGCCCTATACTCAATACAGTCATCCACACCGCAGTTGACAGCGTTTTGCCTGGCTGTCTCTATCGCTCTTTTGTCAATGTCCGACCCGGCAATCCGTATACGGGACTCCTGATCAATGGAACTAAAAGCTTCTATTCTGGCCTGCTTCCAAAGTTTTTTTCCCACCTTTGGCCAGTCTTCGGATGCGAAGCCCCTGTTTAACCCCGGCGCTATATTCCTTGCTATCATAGCCGCCTCGATGGGTATGGTTCCCGAACCGCAAAAAGGGTCTACCAGGAGTCTGTCCTTATTCCAAAAGCTAAGCTGCACCAGTGCTGCTGCCAGCGTTTCCTTAAGAGGAGCTTCCACCGACCTGTGCCGGTAGCCCCTTTTGTGCAGGCCAACTCCGCTGGTGTCTATGGTCAGCGTAGCCATATCCTTGAGCAGTGAAACCTGTATGGTGTATTCCGGCCCGGTTTCACTAAACCAGTCCTTTTTATACCTTTGCTTCATTTTTTCCACAACAGCTTTTTTGACAATTGCCTGACAGTCGGGAACGCTGTAAAGCTTTGATTTTACCGATTTTCCCGTTACAGTGAATTTTCCGTCCTCGGTTATCCATTCATCCCAGGGCAGGGCATTAGTATTCTCAAAAAGTTCCTCAAAGCTTAAAGCTTTAAACTGGCCCATTTTGAGCAGCACCCTGTCGGCGCTTCTAAGCCACAGGTTAGCCCTTGGAATGGCGGCCAGGTCGGCGGAAAAGGTGATTTTCCCGTCCTCTGTCAGAAGGTCGGGGTATCCAAGGCTTAACACTTCCCGTTTGACAACTGCCTCGAGCCCAAAGGTGGAGGTAGCAATAAGTTCGATATCAGACATAGGCACTCCTTTAATTCAAATTTTTAGTTATTATAACACAAATGCAAGGGCTTGTATCCGGTTAATCTCAAAAATCTTGCATTAGTGGCTTAAACTTTAAAAAAATGATATATTAAAATGAATGCTGCATGCAAACAAAAACAACATGAGGAGGACGCTGATTTGGTCGTAATAGATGCACTGCAAAGTACCTTTACAATTATTACTATGGTTTTGGTGGCATATATCCTCACAGCGAGGGGGTGGTTTGACGAGGATACGGCAAGGTTGTTTTCCAGACTGGTGGTGAATATTTCCCTGCCCGCATTCATGTTTTCAAATTTTTATACCACCTTTGACAGTAAAGAAATTATGGTATTAGGTACAAGTATTTTATATCCTCTGTTATCAATGCTGCTTATGTTTGCTGTAGGCTTTATGCTTATAAAGCTGATGGCAGTCAGACCGGGGAAAAGGGGTATTTTCCTGGTGATGTTTTCACTCTCAAACTCTGTATTCATAGGGCTGCCGGTTAATGTATCACTGTTTGGTGAGGCAAGCGTTCCCTATGTAATAATGTTTTATATAGTAAATACGCTGGTGTTTTGGACTATAGGTATATTTGCCATAAGAAGGGATGACCCGGCCGGGACTGGCAAGGCATCCTTTGGTGACAGCGTTAAGAGAGTAATATCTCCGCCCCTTGTTACATTTGCAGTGACTGTGGCGTTGATTATGCTGGATATCAGGCTGCCGCGCTTTATACTGGATACCGCCGGATACCTTGGCAGCATGACCACACCCCTGTCGATGCTATTCATGGGAATAACCATCCATACAATAGATTTTAGCGGAATAAGAATTGACAAAGAAATGATTGCGGTACTTGCGGGAAGATTCCTGATTGCTCCGGCGATTGTCTATACGATGCTCGTTTCTGCAAATATTCCGCTGCTGATGAAAAAGGTGTTTATCATAGAAACTGCAATGCCTGTAATGACCCAAGCCGCCATAGTCGCCAAAACCTATGGTGCAGACCACAAGTATGCTACAATTATGATTGCAATAACAACAATAGTGGGGATGGCGTTTATCCCGGTATATATGATTATAATTGGTAATATATGATAACAGACAACCGTTTTGGGTTGAAATATTAATAAAGGAGGAGAACAACTGTGAGGAGAAAGGACAGGGAAATAACCGACAGGGCGCTTATTGAGCGTATAATGGAAAAGGCTTCCGTCTGCAGGATTGCCGTAAGTGAGAACGACAGGCCCTACATAATACCGATGAATTTCGGTTACCAGGACAACTGCCTTTATCTGCACTCTGCCGGTGAGGGAAAAAAGATTGACATTATTAAAAAAAACCGAAACATATGCTTTGAAATGGAGGCGGAATGCGAGTTTGTTAAGGCGGAAAAACCGTGTGACTGGAGCATGAAGTATTACAGCGTGGTGGGGTTTGGCAAAGCATTTCTGGCTGATGGATACGAACAAAAAAGAAAAGGTCTTGATGCTATAGTAAAGAAATACACAGGCAAACCCTATTCGGAATACCCCGAGGCGGTGCTTGAGAAGTTGGCAGTCATAAGGGTCGAAATAGACAGCATAACAGGTAAAAAGTCAGATGGCTGACAGCCCTAATAGAATCGGAAATCCGGCGGGGACAAAGCCCGCCAATTCAGGTAATATCACAGTGCAGGATAATTGGTTAACATAAATTGTGCATTGCTATTTATGCCGCTGTCCCTTATCATTTTTACTATAACCGAAAGGGGGAACGGCATGAACAGACCAGCACATATAAAAAGAATTGCAGCAATAGGTACTGCCCTTGTTATCATAACCGGATTTGTATTTGGGGGATATGCCTTCGCAAAAAGTAACAGGCTTAATATGTCCTACATTTACTTTGGGAACACCCAGGCATTTATCAGTAATGTGGACAAAACCGGAGGAGCCCTTGATACGGTATCGCCCAGCTATTTTGATCTGGATGACCACGGATACCTTGTTTTAAACGATATTACAGACCAACGCTTCGTGGAGGCAATGGAAGAAAGGGATATAAGGGTTGTGCCTTTCCTGAGCAACCACTGGGACAGGGCCAAGGGCAGGGCTGCTTTGGCAAACCGGGAAGACCTGGCCGGTCAGATTGCAGATGCAGTCATGGAGTATGACTTTGATGGAGTTAATGTGGACATAGAAAACTTAACCGAAGCAGACCGGGAAGCCTATGTGGATTTTGTCAGGCTTTTGAGGGAAAATCTGCCGCGCAGCAAGGAAGTATCTGTTGCGGTGGCTGCCAATCCAACGGGAAGCAATACAGGATGGCAGGGCTCGTATGATTATAAAGCCCTGGCAATGTACAGCGACTATCTGATGATTATGGCCTATGACGAAAAGGGCGAAGGGGAAGTGCAGGGCCCGGTAGCCAGCACATCCTTTGTTGAGGATTCTATCAAATATGCGCTTCAGCATGTGCCGGAGGATAAGATAGTGCTGGGCATCCCGTTCTATGGCCGGTACTGGAAGGCAGGACAGAGTTACGGCGGCTACGGAATACATCTTAATAAGGCCCAGGAACTGCTGGACAACTATAACGGAAGCGTGGAATTTGACGAGCTTGCAGGATCTCCCAGGGCATCGGTGACCATAAGTCCCCGGGACGGGCATGTCAGCGTATTCAGCCGCAGCCTTTCCCCCGGAACCTATGTTATTTGGTATGAAAATGAAGAATCAATACAACATAAACTGAGACTGGTACAAAAGTATGGATTAAAGGGTGCGGGCAGTTGGAGCCTGGGACAGGAGACGGACGGTACTTGGGACTACTTTGAATTGTGGCTGAACGGCAGCTGGTTTGTGGATACCTACCGCCATTGGGCCCAGAGCGAAATTTCCGATATGGAGGAAAGGGGTTGGATGCAGGGAGTGTCCAGCACTCATTTTGCCCCCGATATGCCTTTGACAAGGGCACAGTCGGCGGCCATACTGGTGAGAGCCCTTGAACTCGAGGAAGGAAAGGGAGCGGATTCCTTCACCGATGTTCCGGGACTGCATTGGGCAAATAAGGAGATAGGTATAGTTGAGGGGCATAGCATAATGCAGGGTAAGGGAAACGGAAAATTTGGCCCCGAGGACCCGCTGACCAGAGAAGAGATGGCTGCAATCCTTGAAAGAATCATAGACATCGATGATGAGGACGGAGACCGGGAGGCAATTCAGTATGGGGATATTGACAGCGACAGGTGGTCATACAAGGCTATAAATGCGATGAGCCGCCGTGGGATTTTTATGGGATATGAAGACGGAACTTTCAAACCCGGGGAAAGAATCACAAGGGCACAGATGGCAGCCCTTATGAGCAGGATTGCACCGGATATTGATTAATGGCAGATAAATACTTGTATCTTGAATGGTTGCTATTGGCATAATATAATAGTAATAACGCGAAGGAAAACACATGCGTTAGTGACCGGTGAGCATTTGGGCTTCATGAAAACCCGCACAATTTTTAAGTGTGCGCCTGTCTTTCATGAAGCCTATTAATACAATAAGATTTGCTCCACTTTCCTGAGGCCTGTGGGCTGCTGAAGCATGTATCTATTCCCAAAAAGGTGGTGATAAAACGGCAGTGTTCAAAGGGCCTGCCAATACATTAAATCATACCAGGGATATTGAGAGGCCCAAAGCATTCTACATAGAAAACCCGGGGTTAAGCCGGAGAAGGCATCATGACGGGATTCCTCGAAGGACCGTCGGGTGAACGGATAGAACTTATCGAATATTTAACGGAGGTGTAAGTATGTACAAAGATATGAATTATACCGAAATGTCAGCGCAACTACTGGAACAGATGCCAAAGGGAGCTTTTTTGACAGTGAGCAGCGGAGGAAGAACAAATACAATGACGATAGGATGGGGCTCCCTCGGGTTTATATGGAAAAGGCCTGTCTTTACCGTCCTCGTCAGATATTCACGGTATACCCACCATCTTATAGACCAGGCGGATGAGTTTACAGTAAGCTTTCCACTTAAGGGACAGCTGGACGATGCTCTTAACATTTGCGGTGTCAAATCGGGAAGGGACATAGACAAGTTCAGGGAATGCGCGCTCAAGACCGAAAAAGGCCGGGCGGTGGATACTCCGATAATAAGCGACTGTGATATGCATCTGGAATGCAGAATTGTATACAGGCAGGGCATGGACCGGAATGGCCTTGTTGATGATGTTAAAAAACCCTGTTATCCCAATGAAGACTACCATGTATTATACTATGGGGAGATAGTCGGGGCGTACAGAAAATAACCAACTGTTAATAATCAGGACACGGCCTGCCAAAGTCAGCCGGAATCCAGTGCGGCGAGCAGCAGGAATAACAGGAAGCCGATACTGGTTAACTGGTCGACAAGCTGTATGCGTCCTTTTTTCTCATAGTCCGGAACGGGAGCCTTTTGTATCGACCGGACCATATAATCCTCAAAGGGGCCGGCTATTATTACAGCGAGGATAATTAAGAAAGGAGTTATGTTCCGGTGCTTATAATACTCCGTCACTGCTACGCCGCCTATGGAAATCCCCAGTGCGTAGTTAATAAGCCAAAGGTAGTGCAAAGTATTATCCCTTTCCATATAAAAACCCCCTGATTAAAAAGTGTTAACGACCTTTACGCCTTATAGTATCTTATGCGTCTGACAGGGTTTTTGCATCCATATTTTGTGGGAATGTCAAGCCATTTGTGCTATAATACATCATAACAAAGATGATGGGGAAGGTGAAGGTATGACGGGATCAGGGTATATTGACAAATTAGCCGAAAAGCTGAGCGTGTATTTTGATATTGAAAGGGAACGGGACATTGAAAATCTGCACTGCGATTTATACGCAAAATCTTTTGTTAAGAATGAAAAATTCTTTTTTACCAGAAAAGCCAAAGTATACAGCTTTGAAAACTATGAACACTGTCTGGTCAAATACTATGCACAGATAAGTATGCAAGAACTTGATGATTTTATAGAAAGCCTAAAGGACGCTGCCGGTAAATTGGTGGTACCCCATGAGGAGCACATGTCAAGCATAGTAACGGGAGTTCTGGTTGTGGAACGGCAGCCTGACCCTGAAATAGCAGATGCGGTGAAACGTTTTAAATTCCACAAGGGCTTTGCCTTTGGTTTTAAAGGATGGGTGGATATACGGCTGATCCTTGTACAGCCGGACTGCAGCGAAGTAATAACCAACAAAAAGGGGAAAGAGGTGGCAAAGTTTTATGCTGCCAAATAGAAACGGATAGAACAGGGGTCAGGTTCTTGTTCTGCTGTCAGCCCAGGATTTTCTTCAGTAAACCGCCCAGGAAATCGCTTTCTTCGGAATTTATATCCTGCAATCCAGCCATCATAGCTTCTGCCTGGCGGTAGTCGCCGGATAACCGGTATATAAGCCCTTTGATAAACAAATCAAAGGGCTTGTTTTCATTGAGGGTTTGAGTGGCCCTGTCCAAATTGCCCTCTTCAATAAGAGATGCAATTATCTCTTCCACAGAGCAGTCCCTGGCAGCGTATTCCCTGAGTTCATCCAGATAATATGTGCCTTCATCAACAATCCCTGCATACTCAATTGCCTTGTCGATACGGTTGGTAACAAGGGCTGCAGCCACCGGATAGCCCCGCATGTATTTTCCGTTATGCATTGATGCCGCCCTGTCAAAGCTGTCAAAGGCATCCTGCGTATTCCCGGTTAGCAACTGGCACTGTCCTGTTTTGTAATAAGCCAGCCAGCTGTCATTGTCCTCTTGCTGCATTCTTTCATACTCTATAAGGGCCTGCCGGTAGTCACCGGCTTCGAATAAAACATCCGCCAAAGATTCCCGGAGCTCGGGGGCATGGGCAATGTCCAGGATGCGCCTGTAGTATCCGGCGGCCTTAAGGTAATCCTCCCGGGTTTTGTTAAGCCCGTAGTGGCTAATCTTTGCCAGTGCCGAAAGGCTGTGGATGTCGTTGGGATTGTCCTTTAGGGTATCCTCATAGGCCGACACGGCTTGGGCGTATTTACCTTCTATTAGCAGCCGGTCGCCTTTGTTGGTTATCTTTCCGGCTAACGAAAGAAGGGGAAGGTCATTTTGGCTGTATGAGACTCCGTAGCCCCTGCTTGCGGTAAGCTCCGAGCCCTTTTCGTCGTAGGCGTATATCCCCCAGGTGAAGGTGCTTCCGGGGTATAAAAGCCCCATGACTACATCTGGGTATACGCCCTTTTCATCGTAGGATACGGTAAGGGGCCTTTTAAGGTCAAAGTCCTCCAAAGAAAGGGTTATGCTGCTTTCGGTGATGCCGGTTGCCAGCGGTGCAAAGGAGTGTGAGGTAATGATGCCCCTTTCGTTTGTGGTGACCGGCCCGACATACAGGGAATAGGTCTTCGCACCTTCCACCCTTTCCCAGGAGAAGGCAATACTGCCTGCATCCACCTGCTCTCCGCCGGTGGGGGATATAAGTTTTATTGTATCAACAAATCTCAAGTCAATATTTACTGTTTCTCCTTCAGTAACCGGCAGCAGAGACATGGAATCCTTTTTCTCCAGGGTATAACCCTCCGATGTATGCGGTGAAATCCCCAAACCTATCTGGTAATTGCCGGGGACAAGGCCTTCAATAAAGAACCGGCCTTGTTTGTCGGTTCTGGTTTTGGCGACGTAATCGGGGGGGCTTTGGGTGATCCTTGAATAGGTTTTGCTCTGGGCATATACGTATACTCCCTCAAAGGGGCGGCCGCCCTTTGTGATGGTTCCGGAAATATTGCCGCCGTAGAGGGGGTTATCCCTTGCGGCCTCAATTCGTGCGGTAAGCCTTTTGGCCCTGTCTGCCCAGATATTTACGTTGTCGGTTCGGACATCCTCTCCAAACTCATCCCTTAATTCGGAATACTCTTCTTCGGCCATAGCCGGGATTTTTCTTACAATTGTTTCGGCCTCATCAAGCCTTCCCATGTCTGCAAGGATTTCACCCTTCAGCAGGGCAGCATCAAGGGTGTAATGTCCCGGGTATTCGTCCAGCAGGGCTTCTATCGTACCCAGAGCTTTTTTGGGCTTTTCCTGCACCCGGTACAGCTCGGTCAGCATCAGATAGCCTTCGGCCTGGGAGTACCGGGACCTGTTTATATATTCATTAAGATAATACTCGGTTTTTTCATAGTCCTTCAGGTAATAATAGGTGGCTGCCAGCTGCTTCAGCCCGTGATGGGTCCAGGAAGAATCGGGGTATTTTTCCGCCAGTTTTTCGTACTTCTCTATTGCTTTTTGCGCATCGGCTCTGGTTACCTGCTTCCCGTGGGAAGATGAGGAAAAATCCGGGAAGATGTATATAATGCCGGGTTCCTCAATACGCGAATGAATCGAGTAGTAGGATGGCGCATCATAGCCCGCAGACTGGTAAAGGGCGGAAGGTGCGGCCGAGCTGTGGGGGAAAAGGTTGGCTATCCTGTCATACACTGCCTGCGCATCTTCAACACGGCCGCTGTTATTCAGTTTTTGGGCATAGGACATAAGCAGGGGCGGCCCCGCTGACAGATAAGCAATAAGTAATGCCGCCGATGCGAATACTATCGTTAGTATTATTTGTTTACCCTTTAATCTAATTGTTCTCATTGTTTTTCAGTCTCCATTTCCACAGGAAGATATACTACCGTTTGCATGCCGTTTTGTTCAACCGTCGATTGAAGGTACACAATCTCGTTGTTTATGTGTTTTCCCGCAGGGCTAAATCCGGGATACACCGCCAAGGTCAGCAGTCCTATTATAACGGCAAAGGATAGGGCGGCCGGTGCCACCGATATCTCAAAGGTGGAGTGCCAGAATCCCCGCAAAGCAATTATAAGCCTTTGCCGGTGGGGCAGCTCCCGTTGGTTCAAAGCCTTCATCATATTGTCCTTTATATATCTTTTTCTGTCCTCCGGCAGCTTTATCCGGTCCAGTTCCTCATACAGCATTATATTTTTACTATTTTTGCCATTCGTGGGTATCCGTCCCACCTTTCCTTTAACAAATGGCCAAGTCGTTGTCGTGCTCTTGCCAGGCGGCTCTTTATTGTACCCTCCGATACCTTGAGGATGACTGCCATTTCCCGTATTTTAAATTCCTGTATATAGTGAAGGTCAACTACCTGGCGGTATATAAGGGGCAGTAAGGACAGCGATTGCCATATTTCTTCCGAGACTTCACTGTCTATAATGCTCTGCTCGGGGGTCCTGTAGTCGGGATGATCTTCAAATTCCGGCCCTTCCCTGGGGGAGACCCGCTTAAACCACCGGTTGCGGATTTTGTTTCTGGCATGATTGATTGTAATCCTGTACATCCAGGTATACAGCGAGGAATCCTCCCGGAAGCTTTCAATCTTGCGGCATACCGTAAGGAAAGTATCCTGCACCGCCTCTTCGGCTAAGTATCGGTCGCCGCATACCAGGTAGGCGGATTTCACCAGTCTGTCACCGTATTTGTCGATCACTGCCTCAACGGCCCACTCCTTTGAATTTTTTATGCCTTTAACAATGCTTTGTTGGTCCATTACAATTCCTCCGCCGGCCTTCTGTTTATTAGACACATTATTCTACCACAGGGTTGCATTTCTTTCAAAAATATCAAGGGTACAGTTCTCTTGACAGCTCAATTTCGAACCGCCATATGGCGCGGCCCTGTTCTTCACTTAAAGAGACATGGCAGTCTATGTCCTGTATCATAAGCCCCAGCCAGAAGTGGCAGGCGCATATCCCGATATCAACGTCCGGGTGTTCCCATTTAAAGTGTTTATAGCCCACCGGAGTTGATATAGAGACATCCTTAAAGTCAGGTGATACCTTAAACCGCCAGAACTGGCTGTTGGCGGCAGAAGGGGCTTTTCGCGCAAGGTCAAAGGCATACAGAAGTTCCGGGGGAAGGCTGCCCTCGTTTATGCCGCCCTCCAGAAAGTCACCGACGGGCTTGCGTTTATGGCTGAAAAATGACGTCTGCATTCTGTCGGCAAGTCTGACACCTTTCCTTTGCCAGTATCCCAGCGGGGTGATGCAAATTGCCCGCTTTCCTTGTACCGCGCCTTTCCGAAACCGTATTTTTGTTTTGTTAATCCGGTATCCGAATCGAGATGAGGCATAATGCGCTCCAGCTCGGAAGCAGAATAATGACCGTACCAGCAGGTGGCAAGCCCCAGGACGGTGGCGTATAAAACAAAAGCTTGGCCCACAAACCCGGCTGCAGAAATCGAGCATATATCGGTATCCGATACAAAGGCTGCCCCGTCGGGCGGGGCCTGGAATACGGTATATAGTTTTTTGTCGGGATTGGCCTTGAACAGGCATATCTTGACATTGTGCTCAAAGGGTAGCTGGATATTGTCTATGAAGCTTTCAAGCAATTCCATCTTGCTTTTTTCAATCGGACGCATTTCAAAGCTTCGGGTGGACCTGCGGGTCTTTATTGCGGTTTCCCAGTCAATGCTTTTCAAAGCTGTTCACCTCATTATATTTTCTTATAGTATACCACCAAAGCGGTTGAATACCTCCATTTACTCCGGTATTCACACAACTCACTGTCCGCCGTCCGCTAAAACCCGGTCTCCGGTCTTGAGCCTTGCGGTGACGTTCCCGAATCCCACAACGGCCGTGATGCCAGGCTCCCTGCATGCGATTGCGGCATGGGACAGCGGCGAGACTGTATCGGTGATTATGGAAGGGCAATGGGAAAAGCGGCAAAGACCAATCCTGGAATGTGTGTGGAAAATGAGTGCAAAATATGGTATATTCATGGGGAAGCCAGACAGGTTAAAAATGCTTGAAAGAGCAGCGGTGTGATGTCAAGTGAAAACTGGAAAATATTTTAGGAATTCGCTGCTAATAAGGAGGTGCATGCCTAAAAAAGGTATCACTAAACTAAACCCACCCAATTTAATAGATATATATA
>Ga0334898_1000612_pt1 | contig 52984 bp, 51 predicted proteins | sample GraSluR3_MG_10_FD_207228 | JGI IMG/M metagenome (GOLD analysis project Ga0334898, IMG submission 207228) | Sludge microbial communities from methane-producing bioreactor in Wageningen University, Netherlands - Granular Sludge_3_08-R3 | ecosystem: Engineered > Bioreactor > Anaerobic >... | reverse complement strand
TCCCATTGACTATAATCCGCAAAAGGAACATAAGCATGGTCGGAATTTTCATACCCTGCATAGAAAGTTAATGTTTGCTCAAAATCCGAAACAATATAGAAATTAATATTCTTAGTAGCGGTATTGCCGGCTTCATCCTGTGCTGATATTATTAAGGTATAGCTTCCCGGATCATCAATTACCCAATTGGTATATTGGACAGTGTTGGTCTCGTTAAATACCAAATATTTATTCACCTCAATATTTGTATCTCCACTAATGTTATCACTAACCTCTATCTTAGGCATTACTCTAATATACCTGTGACCATCGGAGATATTTTTTACTATAATCTCCGGCGAAAGTTTATCAATAACAAATTCTTTTTGAGCAATAGATACATTACCACTATAATCCGATGCAAAAACCTTTACCTTATGGTATCCTTCAGTTGTTATCGTCAATTCCAAAACTCCGTTAATAATACTATTTGCCTGTCCGTTAATATAAGCAACCGTTTCATCTTCATTCAAATACTCATCCTCCACCGTAATAACAATATTAACGTCATGATTAACAATACCTCCGTCTGCTATACCGGATATAGTAATAATAGGCGGATCATTGTCCACTATTTCTTCTATCACGGTAAATGTTTTCTCAAATCTATTACTATTTCCGGCTTTATCGTAGGCTTCTATAATCAAGGTATATTCCCCTATTTCGCTTATCTCAATAACATCGCCGCTTATAATTTCTCCGTTTAGCTTAGCCGAAACTGTATCAAGGTTATCATCAACTACCGTATAACTAAACGTTACTGAATTAATATAGCTGGCTTCGTCAAGCCCATTAACCGATATATCAGGCTTAATCCTATCAATCACAAACAATAGTGCTTTAGTATTTGTATTTCCATAACTATCCCATGCAATAACCTCAATACTATTACCGCCTTCTTTAGAAACAGTAAATACACTATCATTCTTTACTTGAGAATTTAGGAATATCTTATTACCTGCTAAATTTTCATCCTGAATAGTAATTTCCACATAAACTTCACTATTATAATATTTACCGTTTTCCACCCCGGTAATAAATATTTCCGGTGCGGTTTCATCAACAGGCGGTTCTGTCGGAGGCTGTTGAGTAGGACCGCTCGGAGAACTATCTTTTTTAACCTCAATTATCAAATATTTCGGCATACTGAAATTGCCTTCAAAATCATTCCAAGGTTTATTCCCTTGATTACCCTGATTATAAAAATATCCGTTTTTAGCATTATCAACCGCTATTACAGTTAAAACATAGTAACCTTGTTGTAAAGTAATCGGCACCTCATATTTCCCGTATTTATGATTCAAGCCGGCAAATAATCCTTTACCATGTCCCCATCCAAACCGGTTGCATACATTCTTAAAATGAATATGGTTTTGTTTATGAATTGCAGTTAAACTATACCATATATCTTTAATCCCGGAAGCAACTCCGTTCATCAACGGATCAATTCCATCAAGGATCAATTGGTCTCCCTTATATGCCGTAACAAACCCTTCACCAATCTGTTGTTGATTAATATAGAAATCTACATAGGGCTGGCTGTTATCAATATAGATAATCCGCGAATCCTCTCTCTCATTTCCGGAAATATCTCTATATGACATCTTAACTATATACTTGCCGTCTTCAAGAGATTCTTTTTTAGGCGAAGGCCAATCTGTTTTTATGAATTGCTTAATATTCCTTATCATTCGGTAATGGTTAATACTATAAACATCTACCCACTCCTGAGGAATTCGTATATCGCCGTCATCATCAAGACGCCCAAAAGAAATAGTTGCTATGGCTCTATTATTTGCATTCACTTTAATATCCACAGGAACTGCCTTTCTGTGATAGAAATTGCTTACGGGAGATATTATTTCAAGTGTGTAATCCAAAACATTGGTTATTGACTTCCAATCTCCCGACACGCCGAATTTTGTCCAAGGACGAACCCCCGCAACCACATTTAGCGGAACATTGCTCAAATCAATATTGCTAAGCATAAACCTATTGTATTCGGTTATAAAGTTTGTGTTTATAGAGCTAACCTCATAGCTAAGAGAATCAACGATACTTTCCGTTTCCCATTCGTAATAAATATTAGATAGATAAAGAACTAAGCTTTGAAGTTCTTTAATTTCCGGAACGGCATTATTAATACTCACGCTAAATTGCTGTGCCGTCTCTATATTGCCATAATTATCAACCGCTCTGAACAAGAAATTATAGTCTCCGTCATCTATAAACCTTAACGGAGCTTCATATCTTACCCATCCGTTTCCATCTACTTCATATTCAATATAGTCAACTCCGGATACATACCCGTCAAATTCTCCAAGTAAATCCTCAGCATAAAGAGTAAATATAACGTTTGAATTCGCGTATATCGTATTACCGTCTTGTGTGTAATTTCCATCCAAAACAAGATAGGTCACGGGAGGCGTGGTATCGGGTGGTGGAGCAATAATGGTAATTTCGTGCATTGTTTCCATATTACCCACATTATCTATAGAATAATATTGAATTTCATTAATGGCATTCTTCAGCATAAAGCTATAATTACCACTTTTATTTGTAATCCAACTTATACCGCCATTTGTAGAAACCAAAAGTTCCTTAATTCCACTCTCGAAATCCAGCGAAGTAAATTTCATTTGATTATCATAAAGAGAGTAATTAGTATTATTCCAAAAAATTAGAGGTTTATCATAGGAAACCTCGGTAATAGGAGGAAAAACATCAAGGTAGATCTGGTTGCTTTTTACACTGCTTATATTACCCACATTATCTATAGCTCTATAATATACAGTGTTTAATCCGGGTGTAGTAAGAAGAACTCCTTCCCCTGTAAAAGGATGATAAGTTTTTCCATTTCGAGAATACTCGATCGTTTTCACACCACTTCTGTCATCAATAGCGTTAAATACAACACTATTATCAAACCCTACATATATTATATTGGAAATAATAATTAAATTCTCGGTTATCATCTCAACATCTGGAGGAATTATATCTACCTCAATTGAAAACTGTTGCATCTCCTCTTCATTTCCCAACTCATCTACGCTGTAAAAACTAATTATATGCTTACCCTCATCGATAAAACTAATTAAGCTATTATTCGTATCAGAGGTAGCATGAAAAGGTCCATTATCTATTGAATAATAAAGTTCCCGAAAAGAACTCAACTTATCATCATTCACTATCCTAAATCCGTAAGTATTATTACTGTTAGCAAAAAAGAGATTATTGTTGGTATAAATCCATCCATTGACTACTATAGCTTGGCTTTCAGGCGGATTATTATCTACTTTAAAAGAAACTGTTTGAATTGCGTTATTTCCATTTTTATCAAAAGCCACCAATTTTAATGTGTGTGCGCCAAATTCTATAAGACGGGTATCGAAAGAATATAATATTCCATTCTTTATTACCTCATTTCCAGAATGCTTTTTTACATTATCTATATATAACTCATAAAAAGCAAAATTATTTGCTAAGTTATCATAAACAGAACCAAGTATATCAATCGTTTTATTTACTATAGTATTATTTGTTGGAAATAGAATTGTGGCAACAGGAGGTGTTTTGTCTACATTAAACGGTACCTGGAACATATTGGTATTATTTGCCAAATCACAAGCTATCACCTTAAAGTGATGCAGACCTCCGCTTAATGTATTTATATCAATCGTCCAAATAATACTATTTGTAAGAGGTTGAAATTTTGATACAAGGAAAACATTGTTGATATAAACATCAAATTTGGATAAATTTGCATCTGTGACACTGGCTACTATATTTTTATTATCTTCATTTATAATAGTATCTGGTTCCAAGTCCAATACTATGATTGGATGTGATTTATCTAAAACAAAGTTTCCTGTTCGTGATATATTTATACCTGCTGATGGTAAAGAAGCTACTACCTCAAATTCTATATCTCCCTCATTAAGTGCCAAAAGATTTTCTTTTCCTAATGGAATTTGATATGTCCCTGAAGAAAAGTTTTGGTTATTAACCAATGTTATGGAAGCACCTGTTTTGGGTATCAATTTAATTGTAACTTTGCTTCCGGTTTCCCTGAGGGAAAATTTAATTTTTTCATTACCATCATTTGAATTCAAATAATGTTTGGTAATACCAACTCCATGCAATATGTATTCACCATAATTAGCTACCTTATTTGTAACAAAATGAGTTCGCCAATTGCCAGCTAGATCTTCCGAGTGTAGCTTTATCAAAATTTCGGAGCCGTCAGGAATAGGAATAGTATCAAGATACCCTAAATCATCTTCTTTTACTTGATTATAACTTTGGGATATAAGACGATAATTATATTCACTTTCGGTTTCAAATTTCCAATATAGACTATATTTCTTAAAATTCTTATCACTAGCAGAACCCACAATTGGAAGATTGCCTTTGACGAACTGGTTCTCAGGATAATTGACTTTTGCCACAAGATTTTCACCCACACTTTTTATTATTCTCATCTCGTAGAGTTGAGAATCAAAAGAAAAGACAATTTTATCTTTTCCTTCTTTGAAAAATTCCAAACTAGAAACATATCCGGAAGTAGGAAAAAGAGTTTCCATTACGCCTGTTTCCACGTCAACTCTCACTAATCTATCCTGTAAACTTGGATTAGTATAATTCATCCCAAAATATACATATTTTTCATCGGGAGAAATTTCTGATGCTGAGGCAAAATCTGACGTATCAGATATGTTAACCATAGTTCCTGTTTCTGAATCTACAATTCTGACTTCTCTTATATTTATATCACTTGGATTCGGAAGATAATAGTATGCTATTTTTTTGCCTGCCCATAAAGGCTTCAGAAAAGAACCGGCAATTCCCCTATATTTAATAATTTTCTTGTTTCCACCATTTGAATCCATTACCATAAGATAGCTTTTATTGGCAAAATTTTGAAAATATGCAATTTTTCTCCCATCACGGGAAAACTCAGCTTGTTTCTCATCTGATGAAGATTCTTCCCCTGCTACACCTGTAAGCCTTATCGTTGATACAATATCTCCAAAACTGAATGCCACATCTATTTTATACAAATCCCACGAGTTATTATTCTTTACCATTCCCAATAGCCACTTCCCATCTGGAGACCAATTTATTGGCCTAAATTCAACTCCAACATTAATTACCTTTTCGACATCACCGCTACGTCCTGACAAAATAAAAAGTTTCCAACTACCATCATCTACTCGTTTTATTACCGCAAGCTTTTCTGCATCCCTGCTCAAAGCAACCACAGGATATTCTGTTAAAGGAACTAGTAAACTCTTTAAACCAGTGCCATCTGAGTTTATCATAAAAAGATGTCTTGCCCCGCTATAATCTGCAGAGTAATATATCTTATCATATTTCCAGTTCCAAACATATTCACTAAGCAATTCGCCTTTAACAAATACGCCTCTTGAACTAATATTTAAGAGTGGTTTAAAAAAGAAATTAGTGGTTATAACTTCGAGTTCCCTATTGTTATCTACCACCACATTGAAGTGGCGTAATGTCTCATTTCCAACATCATCTGCAGCTCTAAACTGAAAATAATATTCTCCATCAGGCACAACTTGTCCGGAAAAATCTTTGCCATCCCATATAAAGTCAACATTTTCACCAACTCCAACTGCAGGTAAAGTATCGCTATATAAATTGGTAATATTTTCGTTATTATAATTCATAATTTGAACTGAAAGTTTTTCCACCTCTTCAGTTATAGGCTTAAATCGAATAGTAATCGTATCTTTTATACCAGGACTATCTATGATAGGCGAAAAATATTGATTTTCAGCTTGGAGCAATATATTAATTTCCGGCGATGTTGAGTCTATTGTCAGATTAGCGAAAATTTCAGCACTATCTCCTGTTATATCTTGGGTAGCTATTATGTTGATTTTATACATTCCAGTCGGAAGTGGAAGATTATTGTTATCATCGCCCAAATATGTAAGATTTTGGATCCCCGGTGAAATTTCGTTTAAGTTTATAGTTTTCAGTAGCTCATCACCCTGACTAACTTCTATCCTCGTATGAGCAATTTCCGACAGTTCAAAACTAAAATCAAGAGTATTATAATCTTTGTGCAAAGGATTAATTTTAGTCCTACTCAAGATAAAATTATCTATTTCTAATTCTTCCAAATTTACAGCAACACAATCAGAAGCTATCGCCTCAAGCCCGTAGTTGTCAACAGCTATAAGGATAATTCGGTAAATACCATCGGAGGTTATCTGTTCACCAGAGGCAGTCCCATCCCACGCAAGACTACCCCCACTGGTAGTCACATCCTGTGCAATAGTTTTGACAGTCTCCCACTCCCCACTTTTTTTGCGTTCCACATAGGTAGTAAGCTTTACAGGGGTTCTGTTAAAGGTATAATCAATAACAATCTCTTGGTTTTGATTATCAATAATATTTGGATATATAGGCACAATATCTATTTCCAAAGGCTCAACTACGTTAACTTCTGCAATAGCTTCATCATCGTTATTAGCACCATAAGTGGCTGTAGCACGGATACGAATTTTATACTTTCCGGGCAAGACTGCTTTACCAGAGGTATCTCTTCCATTCCATTCTACATTAAAGGTATCAGTGGTAATAATGTCCTTGTAGCTCTGGTTTTCCAGTGTAGTAATTAGCCTGCCGGCAGTATCCTCTACCGTTATAGTTACACTTGATGGAGTAAATAGGCGATAGCTTACACGAGCAGTATTTTTTGTTTTACTATGCGGCGAGAAATAGCCTGTTTCAGTCTTGACATCAAACACCTTCGCACCAATCCAATATACCATTCCGCCTCCATCACTACCACCTCCCCAGGTAATTGCAAGCATACCCTGAGGCTTAAGGATGTCAATATACCAAGGTGACCAAACTCCATCCTTGGATAGATTGTAACTAAACAGATAGGAAAGTGTACTATCGAGGATATGCAACTTATTATTGGAGTTGTCCACTACGAAAATATGCTTGTATTTATCGATAGCAATCCCGCAAAGTGAAGCGTTTGGAGAAATTGTGCGAAGGTTAAACTCTTTTTCAATATCTAAAAGACTCACCCCTTTGTACAAAAAATTATAACCAAGCATCGTTAATATTCCTGAGGTATAACTGACAATAATCTTATCTTTTGTGTAATCATCTTGGTCATTGACAATAACGGAAACTCCCATAGGACTTTCATTACTCAAGAAAACAAAATTTATTTTTTCGATGTCTTTATAATACTGAATATAATGAGGAGCTGTTTCTAAGAAAGCTTGCAAACGATTATTTCCTGCTTCTACAACATAAACCATATCTCTCTTTTTCCATTCTCTTACTGTAATACCTGTAGGAGAATTAAATTCCCCAACGCGATGCCCTGCTGTCTTACCCACACGAAGCAGCGTTACAATTTTCGAACCTTTTCTTTTTTTAAATATCATACTATGACCATCTTTATCTGTCATATAGATATAATCTTTTGAAGAAGAAGCCAGTCCCCAAGGAGTACTTACCGGAACAGGAAAGGTTATTCTCTGATAATCATTTACTGTATTTCCACCACCCCAAATCAAAATTTTAGGAGTTTGCGCACTATCTACCGCATAAAACTTTAAATTTCCATCCAGCGTCCATATAGATAAACCTTTTGGAGAATCATAAACTTTTTTTCTTGTATATTGTTGAACAAATTTCTGATCGATTTTTGTGTCCAAAACCAAAATGTTATCTTTTAAATTTAACGAATACAACATAATCGGAAAAAAAATAAAAAATAAAATATATTTATACATATAAAACCTCCTTAATACAAAAAAGACTCATCTAAGTTTAAGTAAAAATTTGCATTTAGCAATGTATTAGAATAAGGCTGACAGAAATAAAATCTGATTTTGGGATACTGACCAAGATCACCAACCATATCAAATTCAGAAAAGTATGAATAATACATAATTGTGTGCCATTTTTCCTCTTCTCGTAAAATATCAACATAATATTTATTAGTAGAACCCGGAGGCCAGTAAAAATCTGAAATATTATAATCGTGTGTATGTACAAAGCTAAACCAATGACCTAATTCATGTGCCATAGCACACATACTCTTATATGCTCTCTTAATCTCAGTGTTACCAGTATTCATATCTTCGCAATTCGTTATTGCTGAAGTAAATATAACACCACCCATTACATCCTTTTCAGGTCGTGAAAAAATTTGACTTGAAGTGCTAGATTTTCTTTTTGGTGTAAAAACCACTTCTTCACCTTTTTCTTCTGAATAGGATATGTAAACATGACCATCTGCTTTAACAGCAATACCTAAAGTGTTTTTGTCTGTCTCCACGATATAGCCTACCTTAAATAAAAAATAGTTGGCTGAAAAAAAATAAAAATACGCTGCTTCAGAAGTTGTTTGTCCATTTTTATTATCCCAAATTATTTTTTGTATTTCAGCTATATCCACCACTTCCTTAAAACTAATATAATTACTATTTGTTTCAACAAATAAATTAAATTTATAGAACGAAAATAATTTTGGCAAAGAATCAACAAATTTATTCCCTTCTTTCAACATTAAATTAGTCAAAGCAGTTTTCTTAAAATCATTTGTATACGCATCAATAAAAATAGGAATCGTATTTTCCATTTGCCCAATTTCTAATACTATATTGTTTCTAGGAAAATCAATTTTTTCTACTTCTCCCGATTTAAATGAACAAAAAATTAATAAAAAAATACTAAAGCAATATCCTATGAATAATAACTTACTTTTCATTGTTCTTTCTCCAAATTTTTTCAATGTCAACCTCAAAACGGGGTTCCTTGTACTTATTATAATATATATTCTTTACTTCAGCTGCGCTCTTCCTATTTCCTATTTCAAGATAACGATTAAACAATGCGCCAAATGCTACTTCATTATGGTACCCCGGCGGTATTTCTTCGATAGCATCCTTTAATAATTCAATTGCTCTTGTAGGTTTTGGAGGTCGCCGTCCACCTTCATAAGGTCCGCGTCTTCCTATTGAATACGAAAAAGCAAGAGACAATTTTGCATAACCTAAATATACACTTTTCCTGCCTTTATATTTTTTTATTATCCTTTCAACTTCAGGTTCTTGATCTCCTCCTCCATCCAAATGCAAAAAATTTCCCATCCACCTTTGTTTAAAGTACTTTACTAACTCTTTATCTGTTCTTAAATATGGTTTTTTAATTTTAATCTTGATTTTTTCCGATACAACACGATTATAGTATTTTCCCCATATCTTATATTCTCCTATATCCTCAAAATAAAATCCATCCGTTCCATAGAATATTGAAACTATAGTCTCATAAGTTTCCTGTGGCTTTAAAGTAATTATTTTGGGTATCATGCTTAAATGATATATATCTTTATAAATTTTGGTTGTTTTATCAGGGTACTCTATATAATATTTGCCGTAACCCGAAGCTGCGCGAAGTTCCGCGACAATATCAATCTCTTCTTCGGTTGAATTTGATAAAATTGCCTTGATTCTTATAGGCTCATACTGGATATACTCCTTTTTATCTGCCTGTATTATTAAGTCCAATTTGATGAAATTCTCAACCATTTTTATATATTCTTCAGCAGAATATAGTCTTTTGGTTTCCGGCTCGGAAGCTCCTATAAATGAACTAAACATAAACAAGTTAAGAAATATTATACCTATAACTTTTCCCCTATACATATAAACCTCCTATCTTATTATAGAAATCAAATTTTTAAAGAGTAACTTTTAAAAACAGCTTCTGTCATCTCAACGGAATTAACCCCATATTTTTTACCAAATACACTATCAAAACAAGGCAAGGTGCCTGAATGCAAAAGGTACAAGGCGCAAAAAATTTCCGTTACAACTATTGGTATTACATCCTCTTTAACAATGGATTTTACCATTATTTTTTCTCCCTTTGTGCTTTATTTTAGTCCCAATAGTTTAATAGATACTTTGGCAAACAAATTTCCCCAGTTGTCGCAATTTTTGTGTTCATAGCTGTTAAGTATTGGATGGCGTGTCTCAAGAGTTCTGTGGCGTGTTGGTTGCGCGTAGAGTTAAAAATGATAATTCGCTGAATTGCAGAGGTTTTAAAATGGTAGTAATGGTAGGTGTGAATTTCGTTGTGAATAATTTTTGGGTAAGTAATGCCCTTGTCGGCGATGAAGTCGATTTCCGCTTGTATGCATTCGGGGGTAATAAGATATTCGGAGGAGTAGTTAATAGGGTTGCCAAAGTATAATTTAAGATTGAGGTAGGAGAAAATGCCATATACGAAATAGAACCCGACATACCCCTTAATAGACAAATAAACCCACCCTTGAATACCATGCAGCAAATCAGATTTGACACATTTAGCACAGGAAAAAATGATAAGAAATAACGCGGCGAATCCCAACAATATTATAAACTTCATCGCCACCCCCTGGGGAAATTCTTTTTAACTTTAAATAGTTACCTACCCATCCATCATTCCCCGCTTAGTTAGATAGATAACTCTAAATCAGCTAAAAGATTTCCAATCCAATATAGGATATAACCATTGTGAAAATATGTCAAATTAAAGCAAAAAGGTTAAACAGCTACTCGGCAACCCCGAATTGCTTTTCGAGTTTTTCATAATAGTTTATGACCTTGCGGACATACTCCCGTTTTTGTTTATAGGGATTGTAATAAAACGAACGCTTAAACCCGTAAATAATTATATTTTTCAGTTGCTTAGACGTAATCGGGAAATGCTTTAAAGCGAGACGGATTTCATTACTTACCGACGTATGCGAGACAAGACGGTTATCCGTGCAAAACGTTACGGACAACCTGTTATCAAGCATCTTGCCGAAAGAATGGTTCTCAAGCGTTATGGACGGGTCGGTCTGGATATTGCTTGTAAGACAAACCTCAATCGTGATACGCCTGTCGGCTATGTAATTTACAAGACGTTCCACGTATTGTTTTTTATCGGCAATATTCTCCGAATACACCATTTTATCATCAAACAGATGGAGACCATGTCCGATTCTATCCGCGTGAAGCTCGGTAATTGCCTGAAAGATAGACTCAGGCCCGTAAGCCTCGCCGGCGTGAACTGTCTTTTTAAGGAAGTTGCGATGTATATGGTCGTAGGATTTTTTATGGTCGTCCGCGGGATAGCCGTATTCGCTCCCCGCAAGGTCAAACCCCACAACCTGCACGTCGCTTTCATTACGGATTTTTACGCTCGCCTGCGCCGCCTCCATTGATGCAAGACGGATTACCCGCAAGCCGGGTGAATACCTGTGCGCCTCGAAAAACTGCTTGTAAAACGGGGAGAATTTCTCATTACAAAACCTCATCGCGCATATTATTATGCCATACTCAAACGGAGGCTCTTCCGCTTTCAACGATGAGTTAATCTCCCTCTTGGCTCTGCGGAGCCCCTTATCCGCCGCAATTACCACGTCCTCAAAATTCTGGTTCTTGTTGATTAATAACTGAGGGGCAAACCTGACCTCTATATAACGGACTCCCTCATTAAAATTGTCGATAGCGAGTTCGTAGGCAATCTGCTCAATAGCCTCCGTTGTCTGCATCGCCGCGCAGGTAAGCGCAAATCCCCGCAGATACTCGTCAAGCGAGTCGTAATTTTCTTTGAAAATCAACTCGTTAAGCCCCTCTACGTCATAAGATGGAAGCTCTATCTTGTTGGATTTAGCAATCTCAATCAAAGTTTCGGGGCGCATTGACCCGTCCAAGTGCAAGTGAAGGTCGGTTTTAGGTATGGCATCTATAAATTTTTCAGGTATATTTGACATAATATCCTCCGCATATTTTAAAAATAATAGCATATAATAAAATTCCTGTCAAGCGGGGAAATTCGAGTGTTTACTTGTATATCCAAAATTTATCAGCTATTAACTATTTTCGATAAGTCATCAACCAATACAATTTTCAGTTTTTTGAACGATTTTAATTGCTTATCATTGGTAACAAATATTCGGCTTTCGCTATAAATAGCGGTTGCCAATTGCAACGAATCTATTTGGCGAAATTTCAGATTTGATGCTCTTATTTGTGCGGCTATATCGGAAATTTTGAGGTTAATATCATAAATTTGCACATTTAAGTCAATCAGCATTTCTTTAAAATCTTCTATTGCTTCAATCCTGCCTAATTCATAAGGTTTTATTGAAAATTCCATATAGCTGATAACCGAAGTAACTATTGCAATGTCGTTTTCCCGGCAATAAGATAAAAAGCATTCCATTTTATCGTAGAATAAAGGATGGCTTTCCATTAGATAAATAAAAGGGGCTGTATCAATAAAAACTTTCTTATAGACGCTCATAACTACGCATCTCGTTAATATATTCCTGTGCATCTTTATTCCATATCCCTTTTGAACGCCCGCAATATTTTTTCAAATCAATGGAAACTTCTTTGCTTTCGATAATCCTGTCTTTCATATATTGATATAACTTTTGTTGTTCTTCCGAAGAAAGCTTGTCAATCCCCTTAATAAACTCAGTGTATCTATGTTTTACACCCATAATATCCTCCGCATATTTTAAAAATAATAGCATATAATAAAATTCCTGTCAAGCGGATAATTGAGACCTCATTCCCACCCTGCGGACTTTCCGCCTCAATTTTTAACCCGCTTATTGACAAATCTCTGTTCCCGTTTTAAGATTCTATAAAATACAAGGATAACCTATGCCGGATTTTAAACTTTATTCCAAATACAAACCCGCAGGCGACCAGCCCGAAGCAATTAATCAAATTGTCGAAAACTATCAAAACGGTATGACCGCGCAAACCCTTCTCGGCGTTACGGGAAGCGGTAAAACGTTCACTATGGCGGGCATTATAGACCGTCTCCAAGCCCCGACATTGGTAATGTCGCATAATAAAACCCTCGCAGCGCAACTTTTTCGCGAATTTCGGGATTTCTTCCCCGATAACGCGGTGGAGTATTTCGTATCATACTACGACTATTATCAACCCGAGGCGTATGTTCCGCAACGGGATTTATACGTGGAAAAAGAGGCGCAGATTAACGATGAGATTGAACGTATGAGGGTATCGGCGGTTGCCTCGCTTATAGACAGAAAGGACGTTATAGTCGTGGCATCGGTGTCGTGTATTTACGGACTTGGCGCCCCTACCGATTACAAGGAACTTATGCTGTTCCTGGGAAAAGGTATGGAAACCTCGCGTGATGATATTATCCGCCACCTGATAAAAATCCAGTATGAGCGCAATGATTTTGACCTCTCCCGCGCAGGCTTCAGGGTTAAGGGCGATGTTATAGATATACACACCGCTTATTCGCGCGAGATTGTCCGCGTGGAATTTTTCGGCGATGAGATTGAAGCTATCAAGCGTATCCAGTTTATTACCGGCAAATTAATCGAAAACTTGGACAGGATTGTAATTTACCCCGCCAAACTCTTTTTGACTACCGATGATAAACTCAAGATTGCCGTTGAGCGCATTGAAGAAGAACTCGAAAACAGGGTATCGGAACTGAAAAAGCAGGGCAAGGAAATAGAGGCGTATCGCTTGGAAAAACGCACCCGCTACGATATTGAAATGCTTACCGAAATGGGATACTGTAACGGTGTGGAAAACTATTCGCGACACCTGTCTTTCAGGAAAGAACAGGAACGCCCGTTTGTTCTGCTTGACTATTTCCCCGATAATTTCCTTACCATTATAGATGAGTCCCACGTAACGATACCGCAAACAGGCGGAATGTATAACGGAGACCGTTCAAGAAAACAAACTCTCGTGGACTTCGGCTTCAGATTACCCTCCGCTTTGGATAACCGCCCGTTACGGTTTGATGAATTTGAAGGGCTAATCCGCAAGACGCTTTTTGTATCGGCGACACCGGGCGATTATGAACTTGAACATAACGAGGCGATTGTCGAACAGATAATTCGTCCCACCGGACTTGTTGACCCCGCAATAGAAGTCCGCACTACCGAGGGGCAAATTGACGATATAATCATTGAAACGAAAAAGCGCATCAAAAACAAGGAGAGGGTTCTTATCACTACGCTTACCAAGAAAATGGCGGAAGACCTCACGGACTACCTGACGGAACAGGAACTTAAAGTAAGCTATCTCCATTCGGAAATAGAAACAATCCGCCGCGTGGAAATACTCCGCGACCTTCGGACGGGTAAGTTTGACGTGCTTGTGGGGATAAATCTACTTCGCGAGGGTATAGACCTGCCGGAAGTCTCGCTTGTGGTAATATTGGATGCCGATAAGCAGGGCTTTTTACGTTCCGCGCGTTCGCTTATCCAAATTATCGGGCGAAGCGCGCGCCATATCAACGGCAAGGTTATTATGTATGCCGAAGCCGTATCCCCGTCTATGCAAACCGCTATTGATGAAACTAACCGCCGTCGCGCTATCCAGATTGAATACAACCAAACTCACGGCATAACCCCCACTACTATCCAAAAAGAAATCCACGATATTCTCGAACGCAAAATCCATCAGGAAGAAGAGAAAAAGGACGGCGTTAAGCGTATTGAGGAAATGAAACGAAAGTTTGTAGAAAAGGATAAGCTAATAAAGGAATTGGAAAAGGTTATGTTTGAATACGCGCAGAACCTTGAGTTTGAGGATGCGGCACGTATTCGTGATGAGATACAAAAAATCAAGCAGTAGCCTCACCATTGGTTAAATCGAAATAACCGCCACAAAGGCACCGTTCCCCGACTTTGGTCGTAAAACCAAGTATCAAGGATGCGATTGCCGGTCATTTCGGCTCCGCTCAATGAACGGTGGCTGAGCGCAGTCGAAGCCCCCCGGCAGTTATCCCGGCTCCGCTCAATGACCGCTTTATTATCTAAAATTCTTTTCTTAAACCAGCCGGTCATCGGGTTCCGAGCCTTTGTGAAACAAAGACTTGGGAAGTTAAAAAAAGAACCTTTAAAGATTCGGTTACAAAGATTACCCGTCGCCAATTTGTATATTTCTAAGAATTTGACCAATAAATTTTTATTTTTTCTTTTTAATCCTTCGCTTGATAAACATAAACCCGAACGGAATTAAAATCAAGCCGAATTCCGTTGATGCACCCGCAAGATTCATCACCGAATTTTTTATAGTGCGTTTTGCGTAATGGTAATTGTATTGCTCTTCGCTTGTATATACATTGGTAACGCCGTAATCAACCTCTATGTATTTATAAATACTAAATCTTTGGTTTGACGGAGCGGGGATAAAATAGATGTCCTTCATTTTTTCGGCGCTTACGTTTAGATAGAAACGTGTCAGCCATATAGGGTCTTCGACAAAAGTTAGTTCACGGATAGCATCGTTGTTGTAAAATTGATACAAATTCAGGTCTTTTGCATATTCAACGAAAATTTTGCCGTAACCGGATGTTGCCGAATCATTATCCATAATCTCGTAATAATTCCAGTTTCCACTATTGCCGTGAGAAAAATATGAATCGTATGATTTTTTTGAACCCAAATATTTGATTTTATTAACCGGCATTTCGGTTGTCGTGTAGTTTGTAGTGCAGGCGCGATACTGAGATAAATACATAATTTGAATAGCCTGAACGGGGGCGGAATTGATACTTGATATATACAGAGGAAAAACCGGGGTTTCGGTTTCAAACTCAAACCGGGCAAACAGGGTTGTCTCAACGCCGATTTTTTCAAATACTATCGCGATAAAATACCACCCATTAGCAACATAAAAATCAAGAACTTCCTTATAATCTTCGCTAACGTAATACCCCTCGTTTGTAAGCCAGTCTAATATATCCACTTCCGGGTCATCTGCGCTTAATGCGGTAAGGACATAGTTGGTGTTGGTTATACTATACCATATAGTTACCTGCGACGGTTCGCTTTCAGAGTCCTTATAGTCCCCCGAAGGCGACATCCCGCCGCAAAAACATCCCCATAACGGGAAATAGCCGTATTCATAATCATCATAATAATCGCTATATTCATAAAAAGCTAAATATGGGTTGGATACCCGATGCAGTTCTTCATAAAGCGACATATCATCCATTTCTTTGAAGTTTTCCTCCGCAACCAATGAAGGAGTGGCAATAAGCCAACAGGCATTAGTGGGAGCAGAGTTGGAAACCGCAACCGATAGATAAAGACGTTGCCTTGACGTGTTGGTATTATAGGTAATAACCACCTTTTGTGCTTGTTCCGCCTCTAAATCCGCCACATCACTTCTAAAGAAAAACCCGCCGTCCGCAAATATTGAACCGCATAAAATTAACATAATTACTATAACCACAACCCTTTTCATTGTTTTCTCCTTTTTTTTATACATATAATATAATTTAACTTAAAAAAAAATCAAGATATTAATAGGATTTTTTTGATTTAATGATTGAAAATTTGAAAAATCATATTGAGGCGGCAATATATATACAATTACCGAAAACTATCCCAAATTTGACAGGCAACCGCTTGGCAAAACGGGGAATTAATCCCGTCTTTTTCAAACTCCGGGGCAACGTGATTATCTTTCATTTACTTCTCCAGATACAATAATACGAATTGGATTTAAAACCATAATTCACCCGTGAGGTCAAATTGTTTTGCAATACCCTCCGTGTCCCTGTGCCTCTGCGGCAAAAAATCATCACAATAACCCAAACTTGTCTTTTTTCCGATTTCCCGTTATAATTTTTTCCTCTAATTAATTCAGCGAGGTTTCCTATGATAAAATTGGATTTTTCAAAAAACAATGGGCTTGTAACGGCTATTGCCGTGGATTATGAAAACAATGACGTTCTTATGGTCGCTTATATGAACGAGGATGCGTTTCGTCTGACTCTCGAAACGGGCAAGGTTCATTACTGGTCGCGGTCGCGTAATAAACTCTGGAAAAAAGGCGAATCCTCCGGCAATATGCAGGAAGTCAAAGAGATTTACGTTGACTGCGACAGCGATGCGGTTTTGATTAAGGTTATCCAGAATGGACCCGCCTGTCATGAGGGTTACCGGAGCTGCTTTTTCAGGAAAGTCGATGGCGATAACCTTGAAGTTATCGGCGAAAGGCTTGAAGACCCCGAAAAAATGTATGGAAAAAAACAATGAAGATATTAAAATTAGGTATTCCCAAGGGAAGTTTACAGGATTCCACGGTTGAGCTTTTCAAAAAGGCGGGATATAATATTACCATACCGTCGCGAAGCTATTACCCGTCTATCGACGATAACGAAATCGAATGTATGCTTATTCGCGCGCAGGAGATGGCGCGCTACGTGGAAAAAGGACTTTTGGATTGCGGACTGACCGGGCTTGACTGGATTGTCGAGAATAACGCAGACGTTGTCCGCGTTACGGATTTGGTATATGCCAAGACAAGCAATAAACCCGTGCGATGGGTGCTTGCCGTGCCGAATGACTCCCCCGTTAAATCCGTGAAAGACCTTGAGGGAAAACGTATCGCCACCGAGGCGGTCGGGCTTACCAAACAGTACCTTGATAAATACGGGGTTAATGCCGAGGTTGAGTTCTCGTGGGGGGCTACCGAGGTTAAACCGCCTCATCTTGCCGATGCTATCGTTGAAATTACCGAAACGGGAAGTTCGCTTCGTGCAAACAACCTTCGCATAATCGACGATATAATGGAATCCACCACGCAGTTTATAGCAAATAAATCCGCCTATACCGATGAATGGAAAAAGGCAAAAATCGACCGTATAGCAATGTTGCTTCGTTCTGTGCTTGCCGCTGTGGGGAAAGTCGGGTTGATGCTTAATGTCCATGCCGATAATATAGAAAGGGTTGAAGAACTTTTACCCTCGATGAAAGCCCCGACCGTTTCAAAGCTCAAAACCGAGGGATGGTTTGCGGTTAATACCGTTATGGATGAGAGCATTGTCCGTGAAATAATCCCTCAACTTAAAGAGGCGGGGGCTGAGGATATAGTCGAATTTCCATTGACTAAAATTGTCGATTAGTTTATGCGCTGAGCCTGTCGTTTAAAATAGCCTGAACTTTCTCGTTTTTAGAATCCTTAATACCGTTGATTATTTCGCGCTTAACCGTTTCCGGTATATTTGAATACAGGAGACGCAAAAGGTCGCTTATAATATACGCTTTCTTTTTTGCAAAAAGCGCGCGAACGGCGTTGGTCTGCACATATACGTTAGTGGAATACATAACGCGCTGTAAAAGCTCTTCGGGGGGCAAAGCCAATACCGATTTGTCGATTTCGGGCTTGGGTTTCTTGGGCGAGGAAACGCGTTTTGATACAAAGACAGTGCGCAGGACCGGAACGGAGGCAAGCCATGCGCGAAACTCACGGAACTTAAACTCGCGGGCGGCTTTTTTCTTTTCCCGCGACCTGAGTTTCTCGTCATATTCGGCGCGTTTATCGGGGTCTATCAAAGCGCTGTATGCGCTTGAAATTTCGGCAAAAAACTTTCCGCCGGTTTTATTAATATCGGGATGAAACTGTTTTATCAATTTACGGTATGCGGTTTTGATAGTCCGGTTGCTCGCATCGGGCTTAACCCCCAAAATCTCATAATAAGTCTTCATGCGATTCTCTCGCCTCCCTTATAATTTCCCGCTTTAAGTTCCTTCATTATAAACTCCAAAGCGTCAACGGCGCTTTCCGCCTTTTCAATATCAAGCTCTTCCAATGCCGATTGAGCGCGCAATAAAATTTCGGAAATTTCTTCCTTTATAAGTTCATCACGGTAAGCCGGCGGAACTACCGCCTCAATCTTGCCCGCTATATACTCCGCCTTGGTTTTCAGCCTGAGAATATTGTTAAATCTCTTGCGGTTTTTTATATCCTTATCAAAACTCTTGAGATGCTCCTCGCGCAGGCGTTCAAGCTCTTTCTCATCTATACGCGAATCATTTACGATAGTAATACCCTGCACGCTTTGGGTGTCGGCATCCGTAGCGGTAACGTTAAGAATACCGTTCACATCAAGCTCAAACGTTACCTCAATACGGGGTTCGCCTTTCATCGCCTTGCGGATACCCTCAAGACGGAATTTACCGAGCGATATATTATTATCGCATTTCATACTCTCGCCCTGCAGGATATGCACATCGACACTTTTCTGCCCGTCGGCGACAGTAGTAAAAATCCGTCTTGCGCAAGTGGGTATGGGGTTATTCCTCTCTATAATCGGGACAAAATACCCGTTTTCCACCTCAATACCCAGAGACATCGGCGTAACGTCAACAAGCACAATCCCACTGACGTCGCCCTGAACGATACCACCCTGTATGGCAGCGCCCATAGCGACAACCTCTTCGGGGTTGATTTTATAGTCGGGTTCTTTGCCGAAAAATCCCTTAATCTTCCCGCGAATATAAGGGATACGCGATGAACCCCCGACAAGTATCACGCGGTCAATATCTTTTGCCTCAAGACGGGCATCGTCAACCGCCTGCTTACAAAGCTCAATAGTGCGCTCTATATAATCGGAGATTAGTTTCTCGAACTCATCGCGGGTAAATTCAAAATTAATATCGTGAGCGCCGTTCTCATCGGCGGTAATAAACGGGATATGGATTTTGACGCTTTTTTTGCTCGAAAGCGTAATTTTAGCATCCTCAACCGCATCGGAAAGTTTTGCCATAGCAAGCGGGTCATCGGTAAGATCTATCCCCGTTTCATCCTTAAACTTATTGACAATAATTTCCTCAATCCGACGGTTAAAATCCTCGCCTCCGAGACGGTTATCCCCGGCGGTAGCAATCACCTCAAAGATACCGTCGCCGACATTAACCAAAGAAACGTCAAACGTTCCCCCTCCCAAATCATACACGATAATATTAGCATCGTGTTCGGGATTAACTCCGTAAGACAGCGAGGCGGCGGTCGGCTCATTGATTATCCTGATAACGTTAAGCCCGGCAATTTTACCGGCATCCTTCGTAGCCTGACGCTGGTTATCATTAAAATAAGCCGGCACCGTGATTATAGCATCGCGAACCTCCTCACCGAGAAACTCCTCGGCGCGGTTTTTCAGCTCTTTAAGTATATACGCCGAAACCTCCTCCGGCGAATACTGCTTGCCGTTGATTTCCGCCCTGTAATCAGTCCCGATTTTCCGCTTAATCCGCTTGATTGTGTTAAGCGTAAAATCCTGTTTCAGCGCGTTTTCCCCCACAAGTATTTCATCATCATTTATACAAACAACGGAGGGCATATTTTTTCTTCCGTTTCTCTGTTCTATAACTTTGGGGTTTCCGTTTTCAAGGTAAGCAACCGCCGAGTATGTTGTCCCCAAGTCAATGCCTATGATTCTGCCCATAACGTTTCTCCTTATGATAATACGAGTTATTATAATTGTCGGAATTTTCGGCGGATTTTTAATAGACAAGGGGGATTACTTAAAAACTAATAAATGATAAAAAATAGTAAGTTTTTTGATTTAAGTATAAGTATCTGATAAAATAAGTTGATTAATATTTTAGGATAACAAATGAGTATAAAATCGACTGAAAGGGAAGTTTCCTCTTGGATTTCCCAAGAAATTAATGATATTATAAAAAGCGGAGGTTATCCGTTTCTGGAATCTAGTGTAGAATCTTCTTTGGATTCGGGTTTAGCATATCCTGATATTACCTTGTGGAACGACAGACAAGCCGATGATGCTTTTGCCTTTTTTGAATTTAAAGTGCCGGGTTTGTATTTCGTGTAATTTATTTGGAAATCATACTAAGGTGGCGGTATCTACATAATCACCTAAAAATATTCACCCCAAAGGGTGAAAAAAATTAACCCCGTAAGGTGATGACATTATATTTTAATGCTTTAAAATATATAAATATAGATGTTTAAGATTTTCGGGGGGGTGGACATTTCTTTATTTTCTGAACTTAGCCATCCCTTTTCAAATGAATGCTTAATAATTTTGACGTAACGGACTGATAAACATTTTAAATCTTGCTTTTTTTCTATAATTGCTTAAAATATAAATGTATTTTGGTAAAATCAAATTGAAGGAGTAAAAAATGAAAGTAAAAGGAGTTATGAGTGTGGTCTGGGTAATGGTTTTTGCAATATCAAGCATAAGTTTTGCAAACCAAATAGACCCGAAAGCCACAAAATTTGTGCCGGATGACTTGGTTTTAAGAGGCGGCCTTAAAACGCTTCACGACCAATATTATGCGTCAAAGTCTCATCAGGAACAAACCATAATAGTAGAGATGATTACAAAAAATACCGAGCCGTTGAGATTTGACGTTCTAATGGATATAGTGATGTTTGATTTGCGTGGAGCGGACCGCTACGGACAGTCGGAATTTACATCTCCGGTAGCACGGCTGACCGCATTAAAAGAAGTCGCAAAAACCGGAAACGACAAATACGCCCCGGCTTATCTCTCTATTGTAAAATTTGACGGTAGCGTGCAAATCCGTATTGAAGCCTCCCGCGCGCTCGGTAAGTTCAAAAACGATGATGTCGTAAATATGATTATCAATCTTGTGCGCTTTGACTTAAACCACCCGAATTTCCGCGAAGATAACGAAAAGATGTTTAACGACAACCGCGTTCTTGAGGCTTTGGTTCAATCAATGGGTGAAATCGGCAATCCGCGTTTTTTCCCTGCTCTTCTACAAATTGTAAGCAAAAGAAATCACAGAGAAGAAACCATACAGGCAGCGTGGAGAGCTATGGAAAAACTTGAGTGGTAGGCTAATATATGGTTAATAAAGCGCTTTTATTGGGTTTTTTATCCGTTCTAATTTTGACTTCGGCTGTCTATGGAGATATAACACATCAGCTTCCCCCTGAAATCCGCACTTTATACAGGACTTTGATGCAAAGCGAAAATCATGATGCAAAAAGGGCGGCGGCGGCTTCACTTCGTGAAATTTACGAAGAAACCCGAAGCGAGGACGTTATTGATGTGATTATAGACCTTATGCGCTTTACCTATAACCACAACAATTTTTCCGAGCAAAATCAGCGTATGTTTTATGATGATATGATTGCTATGCGTCTTATTGAAATACTTGAAATTTCAAAAGACCCGCGCGTTTTTCCTACGCTCATACGTGTCGTAGCAAGAAGAAATCATACTCAAAGAACAATCGATGCCGCTTGGAAAGCTATTAAGGCTATCGACTGGTCTAAAGAGAATAAATAAGGAGGATTTTTATGAAGAGATTACTCACTATTGCAATATTGGGGGCTGTGGTTTTAGGTTTTATGTCCTGCGGGCAAAAAGAAGTTAAGCCCGAAGAGGACAAAGAAGTTGTTACCGTAGATGAAAAAACAAAGGTCGTCGTTGAGGATAAGTTTGACGATACGGAATACCAAAACGTAGTAAAGGTCTTACGCGAGGCTATAGATGCGGAACGCACTAACCCTATCCCGCGTAACAAACTCAACACCGCCAAGGCATACGCTTTGGTTGCCAAATTCTTCAGAGAAAACCTGAACGAACCTCGTTACGGTTTCAAGCGCGAGGATATTACCGAATACAAGGAAATGGCTACTTTTAAGTGCAATGATGTAATCAGAGACCCGTCATCGACGCGTGCCATAAGAGAAGAGGCGGAAGCCTTTAAATCACATATCGAACGGATATAAAATTTTTCCTGCGCCTTTTGTCCCGGATTTTTGTTTAATCCGAATACGGCAAAAGGCGCAGGATTTTGGATATTACTAATCATTCTTCTTATTGTCGAATTTAATCATAAGCCCGCGCCGGAGTTTTTATTCAAACGGATTGTAAATTTTTATCCCTGTTTGTTGATAGTCTTCCGTATTGCGGGTAACAAGGATAAAATCATTTAAAAGAGCGGTAGAACAAATTATAGCATCCGGCAACTTGATTTTATAATTCCGCCTTAAATCAATAACCATTTCTACAATCCCCTCTTCTAATTGAAAAACCCTTGCATAATCAATAAAAATTTTAGCTTTAACAAAGCTATGTTCACTATGCTTTCTAAACCCTAAAAACTCCATTTTAGAAATCACGGATATATTAAAATGGCTTTTTAGTATCCGTCTAATTTCATCTTTACTCTTTTCCGGAATCTCCGAATTGAAATGATAAATTAAAATATCCGTATCAAACAAATACACTAAAATCTCTCCCATTCCATACGAAGATTTTTAAAATCCCTTTCGGCGTTTTGTAAATTTAAAACTCCTTCAAAATCCTCCGGTCTAAAATCCTGATTATCGGTTTGCTTTGCAATATCCGTAGAAATCACTAAAATCTCGACATCTTTATGTGCGAACTCTTCCGGCAAATCGATTATTTCTTTTAACTTATCACTATCAATTATTTTCCTGATAATACTCATTTTAAACCTCCGCTTTGCATAGATAAATATAACCTCATAGGCAAATTAAATCAAATAAATTACAAAACACCTGCGCCCTCGGAGATATTTTTTACGGGCAAAAGTTTAATTTTCCCGTCCGTTTTGACGTTATCGGTTTTAAACGGGAAAACGGCGCGCGCAAATCCCATCCTCTCCATCTCGGCAATCCGTCGTTGCATACCGAAAACGGGTCTCACCTCGCCGGTAAGCCCGACCTCGCCCGCGCATATAGTGTCCATCGCAACGGGCTTGTTTTTAAACGAGGAAAAAATCGCGAGAACGACCGCCAAATCCAAAGCCGGGTCATTGATTTTAAGCCCGCCCGTGATATTTACATATATATCGTGGCTTGATAAGTTGAATTTCAATTTTTTTTCCATAATAGCTATAAGCATGGAAAGACGGTTTAATTCCATCCCGTCTGCGGTGCGGCGCGGGATATTAAACTGTGTGGGCGCGCACAAAGCCTGCACCTCCACCGGAAAAGCGCGGTTTCCCTCTAAAAACGGATATACCGCAATTCCGCTTGTCTCCTCTTCGTGAACCATCATAAAAGCATTGGTAATATCATCAACCCCGACAAGCCCCGCCATATCCATCTTGAAAAATCCAATCTCTTCGGTAGATGCAAACCGGTTTTTAAGCGAACGTAAAATCCTGTAATATCCCCGGTTGTCGGTTTCCAAAAACAGCACCGTATCGACTATATGCTCCACCACCTTAGGTCCCGCGATATTCCCCTCTTTGGTTATATGGCTAACCAAAAACAGCGGAATATCCATTGATTTACAGAGATTTACAAGCTCAAAGGTGGTTTCGCGAACCTGAACGACACTCCCCGCAAGGGAGTCGTATTTTTCCGAGTAAAGGGTCTGGATAGAATCAACAAATATAATATCGGGCTTTTGAGTTCCGATTGCATCAATCAACGCCTCAATACGGTTTTGATTTAAAAGAAACAGGTTGGAAGAGTTTAAACCGAGCCGGTTTGCACGGATTTTTATTTGAGCGGAGGATTCCTCACCGTTGATATAAAACACGCGGTAATTTCGGGCAAACGAACTTCCCGCCTGTAAAAGCAAAGTCGATTTTCCGATACCGGGTTCGCCGGAAAGAAGGACAGCCTGCCCCGCGACAACACCCGATAAAACGCGGTCAAACTCGCCTATTCCCGTATAAATCCTGTCGTTCTCATCACACTTAACCATCTCAATACTGACGGGTTCAACCGGCAAAGCGCCCCGCGCAGAGGATTTCCCCGATAAAGGACGTTCGGTAGTCTCAACAAGACTGCTCCATGTTTCGCACTCCGGGCATTTCCCCATCCACTTTGAGGTTTTATACCCGCAATTAGCGCATATATATATCGCCTTTTCTTTAGCCATTAAATATCATCATCCTCATCAAACTGCGCTTCCTTATTCTTTTTAGCCTTCTTCCTTGCAAAAAGCATCGACATAGTAATCAAGCCGAGCAGAAACCCCAACATAACGCAAACCAATATAATGGCAATAACGGGAACTTTGGGAAAAGTATAAAACACAAGACTGACTTTAACGGTCTCAAGATTTTGAACTATGAGAAGAATCAATATAACAAGGATAACCAAAACAAGAAAGAGCTTAATAATAATGGGAACATTGCTTTTACGGGGTGTCCCGTTATCAAAATCTTCGGTTTCGGTGATTTCATTGTCTTTTTTCTTGCCGAAAGCCATTTGAAACTCCTGAATTTAGTTTATTTTATTTTAATAGAAACCCGAAACTTAATCAAGATAAAGCGGGAAACTCTTTATGTTAAACTAAATTGCCTGCCTTGATACCAAACGCAAGAGATATTGAATAGTCTCAGGGGCTATTAAATATATGATTAAGGCGGAAGAAACAAAAATGACAATGCCGAGCCATCGGGTAAACCGTCCGCGCGTCCTGACAAGCAGAATTGCCGCACAAATTGCCATAACGGTCGGCAAAACCATCTTGACATCGCCAAGCGGAACAACGTGCCCCGCAACATACGCCTCTTCCTGTCCGAACAACTGTTGAAGGTCATAGTTGACGTTAAAAATAACAAGAACTATCGTAGCTACAAGCAGGATAAGCATAACCCATGATGCCCACCTCGTAGAAACGCCCTCGGTGCGGATAACCTGATAAACGGTTGCCGGTAATAACATTGTAACCGCCCATAAAATATTCCCCGTAACATAGCCAAGCACTAACCCCGCCGCTGCTATAACCGTAACTACTATACAGATAATAGTAGGAATACGCCCCGACCTTGTCCCCTTTTTCTCCTTTGATACAGTTTTGTTCCCCATAATTTATACCCTCCTAAGGCAAATTTATAATATCCGCATTTTCCTTAAAATATCCCGAATTATTCGACCCTAATAACCAGCATTAAGGATTGATATTCATTTTAATTTAAACATGCAACTTAATCAAGATAAAACAAAAAAAACAAAAAATTTATTTTTTTGAAAACTTGCTTTATAATAATAACCAATCCCAAAAACAGGAGAAAATTGTGGCACTGATAGTTCAAAAATTCGGCGGCACGTCGGTAGGAGACATCGAAAGAATAAAAAACGTTGCACGTATAGCAATCAAGACACAGGAAGAGGGCAATGACGTGGTTGTGGTGGCATCGGCGATGAGCGGAAATACGGATTTCCTGATAAATCTTGCCAAGCAAATCAGCCCGCAACCCGACACCCGCGAGATGGATATGATGGTATCTACGGGGGAACAGGTCTCAATCGCCCTGCTCGCTATGGCAATACAAAGCTACGGTAAAAAAGCTATTTCCTATAACGCAATGCAGGTAGGTATCAAAACCACATCGGATTACAGTAAGGCAAAAATCACTGCAATAGATGCAGAAAAAATCCGTCATTCTTTGAAAGAGGGAAAAATCGTAACGGTGGCGGGGTTTCAGGGAATAGACGAGGATTTAAACATAACGACACTCGGGCGCGGAGGAAGCGACACTACGGCGGTAGCAATCGCAGCGGCGCTTAAAGCCGACAGATGCGATATCTACACGGACGTTGACGGGGTTTATACCGCCGACCCTCGTATCGCAAAGGGAGCTTTCCGTCTTGAGGAGATTACACACGATGAGATGTTGGAATTGGCATCTATGGGCGCAAAAGTCCTCCACGACCGCTCGGTGATTTTCGCTATGAATTATAACGTGCCGTTACGCGTGCTTTCCTCTATGAAAGACGGGGGCGGAACTTTAATCGTTAAGGAGAAAAAAAATATGGAAGACATTGTAATTACCGGTATAGCCAAAAAAGATAACGAAACGAGAGTAAATATTTCAGGTATCCCCGATAAGCCGGGTGTCGCCGCAGAGATATTTAAAAAACTCGCGGATGAAAATATCAACGTTAACCTTATCGTTCAAAACGTCGGGCAAAACAACATAAGCCAAATCTCATTTACAGTTCTTACATCGGATATCGAGAAATCAAAAAAGATTATGGAGAATTTAAGACAAGAGTTTGAAGCAAGGGAAGTTACCTACGATGAAAATGTCGCGATAGTTTCCGTGGTGGGTGTCGGGATGCGCGCGCATTCCGGTGTTGCAGCCGCCGTGTTTGATGAGCTTGCCAAAAACCAGATTAATATTGAGATGATTTCTACATCGGAGATTAAAATTTCAGTCGTAATCCAAAAAGAACTTGCCGATAAGACAGTCCAGGCATTACATAAGCGTTTTTTCGGAAAGTAGGGTTTTCGGAGAGTATAAAGTTTGAAATAAAACTTGACGAAAATTAACTTATAGGTTAACATATATGGGTGGATTGGATAACCTCGATTTACTGATAAAAGGAACTGCTTTTGATATTTATATTTTCGACCCTGAAAAGAAAGGAAAGTTTAGAAAGTTTATTGAAAAACTTCCTAAGACTGACTACAATAAAGTCAACAAACTCCTGAAAGACACAACAGAAAGAGGTTTGCTGAAAAACACAGAGAAATTCAAAAAATTGGAAACAGGAATATATGAATTTAAAAGTTATCAAATACGAATATTTTGTTTTCTTGATAATGGCAGAATAATTATTCTCACGAATGGCTTTATCAAAAAGAGCCAAAAAACACCGTCAAAGGAAATTAAAATTGCTAGAGACCTTATGAATAATTACTTTCAATCAAAGAAAGGAGAAAAAAATGAGTATTAAGGAAATAACTACCGCCGAATGGTTTGCTAATGAAATTGAAAAGATAAAAAATGACCTTGAATACATTATGGAAGGACATATTATAGAGTTTGGTGAACAAATAGTAACCCAAATGGAAGAATTGAAAATGTCGCGTCGGGATTTGGCTAAAAAAATCGGTGTATCACCTGCTTATATTTCCAAAATTCTAAACGGCAATCCTAATATGAGCTTAAAAACTATGATTAAAATTGCACAGGCTTTGGAATCCGATTTCTATTTCGGAATAAAACCAAAATGGAAAGAGGCGGTCTCTTTTGATTTGTCGCAAGTAACGAAACTCAAATATACTAAAAACAGGTTTAACAAAAGCTATTCTTTCAATCAATCAGACAAGCAATTCAGCAAAAATTCGAAAGATATAAACGTTGAGGTAAAAGATGGTTGTTCAATCGCCTAATCTTGAAGATTTTCGTATCGAAAAAGTATTAATAACCCCCCGCCCGAATTTCAACATAAACTCACCTGAGGTCTCGGGCGAATTTGATATCGAAATACAAATTGCTCAAAACAAAGAAAATACAAACATGTACTTGGTAATATTGAAAATTGTATTCGCCGACAAAGAAAACAAGGACAATTTTCCATATAACTTGGAATTCCAGATAAACGGCATTTTTAGCATAAATGACGATATGTCCGAAGAAGAAAAAGAAAAACTCATTGCACTAAATGCCGTTTCTATTTTATACGGCGTAGCGAGGGGGGAAATCGCAAATTTCACCGCTAATTTTAAATACGAAAAATTCATCCTGCCGTCGTATAATTTTGTGGAACACTATAAAAAATCACAAAACAAATCGAAAACAAAAGTAAGCAAGCAAAACAAATAAAAAAACGGACGCAAGGTTATGCGTCCGTTTTCTGTTATATCAATATGGAAATGAAGGGTCTAACTCTAATATAAAGGAGTAAACTCAGCCCAACTCTGGTTAAATCCGACCGTAGTAATATATCCTTTTCTTCCCCAATGGTTGATTGTCTGCTGAGGAGTGCCTTGCTGGTTGATATTGCCCTCCCATACGTCATTACCCGAATTCTGGTAATTGTAGATGAAAGACTTAAACTCAAACCAGTCGCCGACATTCCCCTGCATCATCACATCAAACTTCCAGTAATGTAAGCCCCAAACGTTTTCGGGGTCTTCGCCGTAACCATCCACAGCATAGGTTCTCTTTGTTCCCCAGCCCGATGGCCAAGCGTTACAAGTCCAGTCCAAAGCGGAATCCCATCCGTCGGCGCCGTTGGCGGGGTCTTGAGTTCCCCAATCCAAGCGAATATCGTTAGCCTTGATTTGTGCCGTATCGGAGTTTAATGTATTAACATAGATTATATCCTCATAACGGGTAGGATATTGAGAAGGAACAAGGTCGCCGTCATGCCCGCCGCGGATTCGGATATATTCGCCCGGAACGCTCTCATAATGGATATAAACAACCGTTCTAATCCAATCGCCGGGAGGTGGAGGAGTAGGACCATCGGACTTAGTCCAAACGGCATAGTTGTTACCCGATGCCGTCAAGTCCCATCCGGAACCCGGAGACCAGTCGCCCCAGCCGATTTTAACCGCAACTTTATCATCTATAATAGCGCCGTATTTAGAACCATCTGCAACCTGAATATCGACGGAACTCGTGGGAGTGATACCCTGGGATTTTCTGATATCAATAAGCGCGTTAATCTCACCTTCAAAATCCACCCAGTCAAACCAGAAAACCTTGGGAATACCGGGATGAGTTAAGATATAGGCATAAGCTGCGGGAGTATTGTAAGAAGGAAACGGGGGAGCATACATACCGCCGCGTGCCTCTTCCGTGTCGTGGTTTTCGATAAAAGTAACGGACTTGGCAGGCCACCATCCGATAGCGCCGCCGGGGTTTCCATCGCCGTCGCGAAGTCTCCAAAATTCGCCATTCTGGAAAGCCATATAAAGAATATTACGGGTAGGAAAGTCAAAAGCGGTGGATTTACCCGAAGTAGAATCAAGCCATCCCATAAGAGCGCCACGGTCATAGTCCCAGAACTCGCCTATGGAGATATGGGGCGCGGTGGCATCATTATATTCGGCAGTATAATTACCCGAATATCCTTTAACCATATCATAACGCCAGCCCGCAAAACCGATAGTGTTTTTAAGCCAATTCATCCATGCCTTCAGGTCGGAACGAACGGTGGGATTGGTGTGGTCAACATCCGGAGCAGGTCCATAAGTTTCACCGGTATCCCAGTTACCGGCTCCGCCGTCGTTTTCACCGGGGTTACGAACAACAGCCCAGTTTCCCCAATCGGGCTGATAATACCCATGCCATTTCCCGTCTATCTGGTATTGACCGCATCGATGGTTTATAACGATATCTGCAATGGCTTTTACGGGATGTAAAGCGGAAATAGCATTTTGAAGCTGAGCCTGCGTCCCGTAGTTGGAATCAAGATTATAAAGCCGTCCCGGAAGATACCCATGAGAATCGACCGATTGCGAAGGGGGAGGGAACCAAACAATAGTAAAACCGGCATCCTTAATATCCTGTGCTTTAGATACGAGATGAACATACCAGTCGGTAGTATGGGAATTCCAGTGGAAACCCTGAAGTATCACATCCGAACTACTGCCGGAATATAACAGGGTTTGCAAAGAAGTTGTATCGGGAGCAGCCGATTTTTCTTCGCCAAGAGACTCGACAGAACAGCCTATCAAAGCAATTCCTAAAAAGATTACCAATAGAGATAGAATTCTCTTTTTCATACAGTCCTCCTATTACTGATTATACAATAATAGTGCAAAAACCATACCATAAAAGAGATAAAGAATGAAATGTTAATAACAAAAACTAAGGAAGACAAGGAAATAGAGGCTGAAAAATATTGAAAATAAAATGTAAGGGGTTACATTTAACATTCATAAATGCACTGTTTTGCACAGTGATTTTGCAAAAGGCACAAAATTGCATATTTTTGCACTTTTATTCGCATTGTGCTTACTTCCGTCTCAAATCTTTAGCCTTATCACGAATCCGTCGCGCAGGGCAATCCGGGGATGAGTCGCAACACCCCTGCCCCTTTCTTACCTGCCTTACTACCATAAAAATCGCAAGCGCGCCTGCTATTACAAAAATCCCGATTTGTAAAATTATATCCCATGTGTCTCCATTCATAATAAAATCCTCCTACCCGCCCCCGATAATTTTCGTCCCCAGATTAAACAGCATTCCCAACTGATAAGTCGCCACGGCAACAATCCACGCAAGGGCAAGCTGATATGCAACCGAAAATACCGACCATTTCCAAGAGTGGATTTCTTTAATCAACGTAATAAGCGCTACAATACAGGGGGTATATAAAAGCACAAACAGCATAAACGACATCCCTTGCAACGGGGTGTAATTCCGCTGAAGCACATCGCGAAGCCCCTCCGATTCCTCGTCCTCATCAGTCCCTATATTATACAATACTCCCATAGAACTTACAACTACTTCTTTTGCCACAAATCCGGTAAGCAGGCTAACCGACATCCTCCAGTCAAGCCCTGCGGGGCGAAGCGCCGGTTCTATAGTATTGCCGATTCTACCGATATAAGTCTGTTCCATAAATTTGGAATGCCTTTCGTTATCAAGAGCCTCAATCTCATCCTCAAACGCATAGATTTGTTCGGCAATTTCGTCAAATTCATACATACCCGCAAGAATATCCATCTCTTCCCGAACATTTTGGATTTTTGCCTCATAAGTCTCTTCTATTGTATTATTTTTCGGGTAAGCCCCCATAAACCACAGTATAATTGAAAAGACCAGCACAACCCCGCCCATTTTTTGCAAATAATGCTTTCCTTTTTCCCACATATGCAACAGGACGCTTTTCAACGTCGGCATACGATACGGCGGAAGTTCCATCACAAACGGCTGGTCTTCCCCTCTGAACAGGGTTTTCCTGAAAAGAAGCCCGACACCGAATGCAAAGACAAAGCTCAGCACATACAATAAAAAAATCACATTACCTGCGCTTTCGGGAAAAAATGCGCCCGCAAACAACACAAACACAGGGAGACGCGCCGAACAGGTTATAAGCGGGGTTACAAGGATTGTCAGTATCCTGTCCTTCGGGGATTCCAAAGTTCGCGAAGCCATAATAGCGGGAACGGAACACCCTATCCCCATCAACAGAGGGATAAAGCTTTTCCCGTGAAGCCCTATCTTGTGCATAAGTTTGTCCATAATAAAAGCGATACGCGCCATATAGCCGGTATCCTCAAGAAACGAGACGCCGAGAAAAAGTATCAGGATATTCGGCAAAAATACTATTACACCGCCGACACCCCCGATAATGCCCTCGACAAGCAAGTCCCTGAACCAAGTAGCCCGCATATTATCAGAAAGAACGGAAGCAAGCCATTCAAAAAGCATCTCAATCCATTCCATAAAGATTCCGCCGATAGAAAAAGTCGCCTGAAAAAGAAGCCACATAAACAATGCGAAAATCGGATATGCCCAAACCTTATGCGTCAGGACATTATCAATCTTATCGGTAATATCGCGACGGTCGGTTTTTTGACGACGGACCGTTTCTTTAAGCGCCCCGTGAATAAACCCGTAACGTTTTTCGGATATGATAGTCTGCGTATCGTCTTTATAAAGCTCTGAAATTTTCGCCAATGCCTCGTCAACACGGGAGAATAAATTGTCCGCGCCCTGAACACCGACAAACATAGACTTAACCTCGCTGTCCTCCTCAAGCAACTTCACGGCATACCATCTCGGAGAAATACCATACAGGTCAATATCCAGCGAACCGATAATTTCCGAAATTTTCGTTATCTGCTTTTCTATATCCCTGCCGTAGTTTACCCTGACTTTATTGAAAATCTCCGTCTTACCCAAAGCGACATCAACGGCAAGACGGAACAAATCCTTTACTCCCTTATCAACCCGCGCTACGGTAGGAACAATAGGAACGCCGAGAATACGGGACAACTGCTCAATATTAATATTTATGCCCTTTAGCTCAAGCTCATCGCTCATATTAAAAGCAAGTGCGGTAGGTTTCCCCATCTCCAATATCTGTAATGCTAAATAGAGATTACGTTCGAGATTAGTAGAATCTATTACATCGACAATAACATCGGCGCCGCCCTTGATAATAAAATCCCGCGCGACAATCTCCTCCATACTGTAAGCGGTAAGAGAATAGGTTCCGGGAAGGTCGGTTATGGCAAGACGATAATCGTCGATTTTCGTCTTACCGTGCTTCAAATCGACAGTAACGCCTCCCCAGTTTGCAACACGCTGGTTTGCCCCCGTGATGGAGTTAAAAATCGTAGTTTTTCCGCTGTTGGGGTTTCCCGCAAGCGCTATCTTAATCTCTTTCATAACAATCTCCTCTACCGGTAAAATTCACAAATCAAATTCTTTTTCTAAACGCAATCCAACAGACAATACCTAAAAGTCCGAGAACCGCCGCAATAAACACTCCGGGAGGAAAATCAAATGCAAAAGCCAAAAACAATCCCGCAACCGTTACAACCGCTGTAAATATAATGCCGGCAACCGCCCATATCTTGAGTTTTGATGAGAACCTGAACATAATGAACGCAGGCACTATCAAAAACGCAAAAACCAAAACAACACCGAAAATCTTCAAACCGAGAGTAATACCTAAGGCAAGTAAAACCGAATAAACCCCTTGTATCAAACGGGGACGGTGTCCTATGGATTTTGCGGTGGTGTAATCATTTATAACAACAAGAAACGGTTTGTAAACGAGCAAATACCCGCCGATACCCAAAACGCCGACAATCAAACTTAATATCGCTTCTTCAGGTAAAATCGAAAGAATATTACCGAACTGTATAGTCAAGAGGTCTGCTTCTCCGGTCGGCATCCACGAAACAATAAGCGTAGAAAGCGCAGCGGATATAATAAAAAGCAATGCAACACGGCTATCGTCCTTTCTTTCACGGTCAACCCACTCAAGAAGAAGAAGCGCACCGAGAGTAAAGATAAAGGCTAAAATATCTGCATATACGCCAACTACCGATGCGACCACTGCGCCCAAAGCGCTCGTCTGTGAAAGGGCAACACCGGTGAATGAGCGTTTCTCAAGTAGAAGCGGTATCCCAAGAAGGGATAAAAACGAACCTAAAACAACGGCAACCAATAAAATCTGCCAAGCGCCCGGATAATCAAAAAGCATCATAACGCGCCTCCTTTACAGGTAACAACGGGAATATCCCCGACAACCGCCGAACTGAAATCCCTGCCGTAAACGGAATGTAACACCTTACCCGACATAATCCCGTCAAAGTCGGTAAAATACGTTTTCCTGTTATGGAAAATCAAAAACCGTTTTGCGGTTTTAAGCGCCACGGAAAGTATATGAGTAACAATAAGAATCGAAACTCCGCGACGGTTAAAAGAGTTTATGAGTTCTATATAATCCGCCTCGGATGCTATATCCATCTCCTGTGTAGGCTCGTCTAAAATCAGGAAATCCGGCGAATTAACCAACGCCTTAGCCAATAAGACCTTACGATGTTGTCCGCCTGAAAGGTCGGTCAAGCGCTTATCCGCGAGGTCAATAATACCGACTTCCTCAAGCGCAGTATATATCTTATCCTCTCCGCAATTCCTGCAAAACAAGCCGAGAAAATCCCTTACACTTAGAGGCCAGCGGCTCCCGTCATTGTCAACCTGCGGAACGTATCCGATTTTCAAACCGTCCCTAATTTCGATAGAACCGCGTATCGGTTTTATATCGCCTAAGATAGCCTTTAGCAAAGTGGACTTACCTGCTCCGTTAGGTCCCAAAAGCGCGGCGACCTCACCGCGCTTTTGGAAAAATTCGACACTATCTAAAACTCTGAGACTTCCATAACCTAAATCTACTCCGTTAACCTTCAGTATAAAATTATCATCCATAAAAATCCCCTATTTTAAAGCTTCATAGATTTTCTTAATATTATAATCAAAAAGGTCAAAGTATGTATTAACCCCTCTGACCGCGCGCACCTGACCGGGCAAAACCAAAACCTTAGCTCCGGTGTTTCTCGCTACGGACTGAGCGCTTCTTCTCTCATGCCATACGTTTTGTATGATTAGAGGAACGTTACGGGATTTAATTTCCTCAATCACACCGCGAAGATGCGCCGGCGTGGGGGGGATCCCCGGTTTAGGTTCAAGCTGTATCGACATATCCACATCAAGGAACTCGGCAAAATAACCCCAATGCTTGTGATAAACGGCAATCGTATTTCCCTTAATAACATCAACCATAGGTTGCCATTCTTCCATTTTAGATTCAAGTTCAGCTTCAAATTTAGCAAGATTAGCTTCAAAATGAGATTTATGCTCAGGGAAAAGAATGCTAAATCTTGCGGTCAGGTTGCGGGCAACAACCAAACCGTTACGCGGGTCAAGCATATAATGAGGGTTGCCGCCGGCGTGAACGTCCCCCAAAGAGCGGTCAACCATACCAACGGGAATGTCGATTATTTTGACACCGTGGGAAGCGTCTATATGTGCCGGATTACCCATACGGATTCTTGTGTTTCTTGAATTATCAATAAGCGGGAAAATCCAATCGTCCTGATTTACCCCTATCCTGATAACCGCATCGGCACGAACCAATTTCATAGCGTGCGAGGGTTTAAGCTCTACCTGATGAGGGTCCATAGGCCCCGGGGCGATATAATCCACGTTTATATAATCCCCTCCGATATAACCTGCTATTGAAGCCAAATCGGTAACCGTAGCCACAACAAGCGGCTTTGCCGTAAGCGGAGCAGCGCATATAAATACCCCCGCTAATACACGGCTTAATATATTAAAAATTCTTTTCATAAAATTTTCTCCTTAAAATTAACTTAATAAGCATGCGGAGCATGAGGTCCTAAAACAAAAGTCCACTGCAAAGTAAGACTATGGTCTGTTTCATCGTGTTCCATAGCCATATCATATTGAAGGCGGATTCTTTGAAACTCGCTTGCATAAAAAGAAAGCGCCGCCGAAAAAACAGACTCAATCTCTTTTTCAAAAGCCCCGTCTCCGTGATGGTGATGGTCGTCATCATCATGCGCATGGAAATGCGGAACTTCCCACATATTATACATAACGCCGAGCGTCCATCTTCTCAGGAATTTTAACTCAGCAAGTGCATAAAAACCCGTGTAAAAATCAGGTCCGAGAGCGCGGGACATAACCTCACCCTGAATAACAAAATGATTCATAAACCCGACGGAAAGAGGCGCCCATTTATAACGGAGACCCGCACCCCATCCTCCGAAACCGAAAGCGGGGTTTTCAAAGATTTCCGCAAGTTCATTCTCAAGGTCGGCTTTTTCATCGTCATCAACATGCCCGCGAAGGTGGTTTACAAGTTCATTGCCCTTCTCTAATCCGCTGTCGAAATACCCGAACCCGCTAAGACTAATCCCCATCTCATCGCCTATAGGAATAAAAATATTCATACCCGGAGCAACAAAGTCGATGGCATCCTGATTTAACAGGCTTTGCCCCTCGACAACGAACTCAACCCATATAGGCAACGGAGCAAGCCAAGAAAGACGCGCACCGTCGGTAATAAGCCCTTCGTGGTCCCAATATTCCTGAATAAGCATAGGATACTGCGCGAAATGGAAGTCGTGCAAGTGCAGAACATTGACAAACCCGATTTTAGAACGCATCCTGCCTATCGAAAACTGAAAACCGAAAGGCAACGAGGTAAGAGTAAGAACCGCCTCTTCCACCTCAAGTCCATGCTCATGGTCATCGTCATCATCGTCGTGGTTATGATGAGCAAGTTCAATCCCGTGATACCCTATAAACACGTCAACGCGTGCAAACGGGTCAACGTAAGCCTGAAAACCCAGCTCCACTTCACCGATACCGAGAAAACCCTTATCTTCGGTAATATTATAATGACCTATAAAATCACCGACAACGGAAATACCGGGGTTTTCGGCAGACAAACCGAATTGTGTTCCTCCGCCTTGCGCAAACAAAGCCGCAGCACAAAAAACACCAATAACGCTTAAAACCAATCTGCTTTTCATAATGCCTCCTGAAAAAAAAATTATTTTGTAAAAATTATACCGAAAGCAATTTTCGGTCCCCCAAAGTTATTCCTGCCCTCAACCTCAACAAAGGGATAATCGGCAACCAAAGTAAAACTTATAAGCGGCGAAACCCTGAATTCCAACGACAGAGACGGCGAAATCAGAAAGAAATTCCCGTTATATTCCCGTGCCGTTATAAACCCGTTATCGGAAACCGTAAGTTTATCAAGGACATAATATCCTCCCCACCCGACAATAGCGCCGGGAGCGAGAGTAAACCTCCAAAACCGGAACGCGCCCTCAAAGGTAAAACCGCTGTAATAATACTCGAATTTACTCCCGTTTTTATAATCCATAGAAAAATTTCCGCCGAGCTTACCAAGACGGAAATACCGTCCTATATTAAAATAAATCCGTCCTCCGATACCAAGCCCCCATCCGTTAAGCCCTTCTATATCAACGGGAAGGTTAATAAATCCAGTGGAAACCATCATACCGCCGCCGTAGATAGGCAGTTTCGATACGTTGGTTTTAGAGGAAGCCAACGAAAACGGTATGATTATTAGAAACAAGGTAAATATAATTTTAAACATATCGCACTCCTAAGTTTAGCCCCCGATTAAAAATAATTCTATATAATGCTAATGGCAGCTATGGTGTTGATTACAGGATTTAGCAACCGTAATTTCTTCACAGTCATTACGTTCAAAATTTATTAATACATCTTCAACCGTATTGCCTTTAGCCTTAAAAACCTTAATTCCCGAATCATTCAAAGACATAACAGCCCTTGCTCCCATCCCAAGACATATAACAACATTAATTTTATCGCCTAAAACAGCAAGCGGATGGCAAGTGCCGTGAGAATGATGCTCGTTTATATTGGCAATAACATCACAGATTTTGCCGTCGCTATCGTAAACGGTAAAATAAGGCGCGCTGCCGAAATGACCGTAAACCTTAGACTTCAAACCAAGATTGTTTTCCGTAGGAATACAGATTTTCATAAATTCCCCCTTCCGCATACCGGATTACCACCAAACCTCCGACCACGAGCTCTACCGCGGTCGGACGGTGAACGATGAATATTACTGCTTCGGCAAGCGGGACATTCCAACGGACGCCCCGTTCCGTAAGCTACCGACCACTCTTTCTTGCATTCATAGCAAATAAAGTTTTTCTCCATCTATTATCTCCTATCTATCAAAAATCGAAACCTCAATTTTATCCGCCTCTTCAACCCTGAGAGACACGCAAGAATCGTTTATTTTAATCTCAAGCGGGTCATGTAAGGGTGCATAACGAACTATATCCAATTTCCGTCCCTTGATAAACCCCATCTCGCGGAGGCGGTTTTTAAAAGCGCCGCTACCGTGCATCTTTTCCATTATAACGGTGTCTCCCTGTTTACACAGACTAAGTTTTTCGCTCATAAATCCTCCAAGCAATCGAGTTTTATAAAGTTAGTCTAAGCTAACTTTATAAGTATTATACAACATTTATTTTTCCGAGTCAAGCAAATTTTTGTTTTTTTTTAAAATTTTTTTAGTAACGCAAGCGGATAGAAACGGGGTAATGGTCGGAGGGTTCAAGCGCGCCTGAGTTAGTCATTGCAACTATTTCGACAGAGCCTTCAACGTAACGCTCATAGACTTTCGGGGAAAGGATTATATGGTCGAGACGGCTATCATAAATTGTGTGCGTCCATGCGTTATCGGGGAGATATTTGACGTTTATCGGGGTAAACCGATTGGGGTTATCGGGGTTTGAAAACCTGAATGTCAATATTCCCATAGTGTTTGTATCGTCAAAATCCAACCCCAGCGCCGAGTTGACGTCTCCAAAAATAATAATATGGTCGTTTGCTGTGTCGTGATTTGCAAGTATATACTCTTTAAGCAGATAAGCCTGCGCCCGTCTCTGCGACAAATTCTTGTTAGTCTCACCCCACGGGACCTGCGCTTTGAGATGGAGATTATAAAACCAGATTGAATACTCATCGCGAATATTCACCTCAAACCCGTGAATAGGACGAAGCCCGAAAAGACTTGTATTAGTTCCCGCAGCGGGGTCAGGGTAGCTGTTTTGCTGAAGTATTACCGATTGTTTAACCTCAAACCTGCTCCAATATGCCAAATGATTATCGGGATAACCTCCCACCGATGAAACCTCATAGTAAGGAAAAATCGTCCGTTTTGATAAGAGTTTTTCGTTAAACGGGGATTCATCCTCCGGCTGTATTTCCTGAAAACCTATTATATCCGCGTCCTTAACGTAGTTCGCTATCATACCGTAGGAATACGGATGACGGTCAAAATCCTCCACGTTATACGTTACGACACTGAATTCCGTTTCTTCGGAGGGGGTGATAAGAAATGAAATGCTGTTGACTCCTCTCTCCAATATAAAATTAGTTGAGAAATGTTCATATCCCGCCGCGCTTATAGTGAACTGTATAAACCCGTCTTCGCTTGAAACAACAAATCTGCCGTTATTGCGGGTAAGTATAAATTCATCGGACACGCCGACAATACCGTTTAAAACGGGAAGTTGCGAATCCCGGTTATATACGGTAGCGCTTAAAACAAAAATCGGATTAATAAAAAAAGCGATATTCTTATTCTCATTTTTATTTAAAGAAAAATTAGTAAAAAAATCCGCGAAACCGTCCGCGCTTACGCGCATATACACGTCCCCCGCCTTAACGTCTTTGATATTAAAAAAACCGTCGCTGTCGGTATAATCCAACCCGCCCGTAAAAAGAAAAACCTCCGCGCCCTGAACTTTATCAAGAGTTGTATTATTGTAAACTCGACCGGATATTTCGCCGTATTCGGTATCTTTTCCGCTATCGTCAATTTTGTTTTCCGCACAACCGCTATAAATCAATATCACACAAAGCAACAGGACAAACTTTAATATCATCGTTTTCTCCGGTTTAGATTTCTCCACGTCAATGATACGATTTTTACTTGATGGAATTTTTGAATTGCTCCATAATGATAACGTAAAAACATATTTTGTCAAACATAATAAGTTTATTTATATTTCACAAATGCCTTATTTTGCAATATACTAAATCATAGTATATAATTATGAAAATACTACAGCGGAGGCTAATATGCGAAATTTATGGCTTATAGCAATCGGAATAGCCTTAATCGGCTCCACCGTATCCTGCGAAAAAACGAAAAGCGAAGTCCAGAAAGTTCGTGCGATGGAAATATCCGATGTTGACCTTGGCAAACTTGAAGACAATACCTACTACGGCGATTTTACCTATAATAATTTTACCTACAAGGTTTCAGTGGATATTGAAAACAACATAATAAAAGACATAAAGGTTCTTACAAACCGCCGCTCGGAATATACTCTTAAAGCCGAGGGGGTTTTGGAACGTATAATCGAAAAGCAAACGCCCAACGTTGACGTTATAAGCGGGGCAACTACCACAAGCAAAGCCTTTATGAAAGCTGTGGAAAACGCGCTCACAGTAGAATAAAAGTTGAAAAAAGCCGTAAAACAGTTTATATTTACTCTAATAATATTTCGGGAACTTCTATGAAAACCATTTTGATTGCATTTTCCCTGATAATAGGGAGTATATCCGCGATTTACGGCGTATTCGACGGAAATCATCATATTTCGTTAAGCGCGGGTTTCGGCGCAGTGCCGGGAATATTTCCCGTAAGCCAGATAGAATATAAAACGCCTCATTTTTTCCTGCTCTCCATCGGGGTTCGGGCTAAACTGTTTGCTTACGAAAGCGCTTATCTATATACCCGTTCCTTTTACGAAATCCCCATTACTATCGAAATGACTTTACTGCCGATGAGAAACCGTTTCACGCTTTTTGCGGGAGGAGGCGCTATGATAACTCTTTATCCCGATAACCCGTTATCCGACAGCATTCACCCGCTTGTAGTCTTAGGCGTTACCAAACGATGGAAACTATCCAAGCTCGAAACGCCTGTCGTAATGGGATTTGAAAAAAATCAACTGTCTCTGAGCGTTATTCCCCGCTTCGATTTGGAAATACTAAAATGGTTCGGCGTGTTTGTATCGGTGAACGGGGATTTATCAATCCCTTTTGACAGCCCCGCTCAATTCGGAATCAGGACACTTGTCGGTGTCAATTTCCGCATATAAAAGGCAAAACTATGGACAACGAAAAAATCCGTCTCAATAAATATATAGCCCACAGCGGTATCTGTTCGAGGAGAGAGGCTGACCGTTTGATACAGGAAGGCAAGGTTGTCGTAAACGGCGAAACCGAAACCAATCCCGCGCGTCATATAAATCCCGGAACCGACAAAATCTCCTACGCTTTCGACACAAAAAACCTTGAAACCTCGCGAATCTATATTAAACTCAATAAGCCCGCCGGCTACGTGGTTTCGGGTAATCCCGATGAGGGTATTCCCGTATCGGAGCTTGTTAAAGATATTCCCGCCGATATTTTACCCATAGGCAGAATTGACAAGGAAAGTTGCGGGCTTTTACTTTTCACTAACGACTCATCCTTACCCAAGAAGATTATCGGTGAGAACAGCCTTTGCGAAAAAGAATATTACGTTAGAACGGAACACCCCGTTCCCGATTGGGCGCTTGAACGTTTCCGTAAAGGGATGGCAATACTCGGCGAAAAAACCAAGCCCGCAAAGACAAGACGTCTTTCTCCCGATGCGTTCCTTATTATCTTAACGGAGGGTAAAAACCGCCAGATACGAAGGATGTGCCGAAAGACCGGGACTAAAATAGAGGTTTTAAAGCGGGTGCGTATCGGTGAAATCCGTCTCGGCAAGCTCAAGGAAGGAAAATGGGAAAAACTAAGCTCAGAGGAAACTGACTATCTGAAACGCCTCTAACCCATAAAATCCTCAAACACACTGAAGAAATCGGGAAACGACTTTGAAACGCAGGACGGGTTTTCGATAACCACCCTGTCTATAAGCAACCCCGCCATAGCAAACGCCATTGCCATACGATGGTCGTTATAGGTATTGATAAGTGCGGGTTTATACGCCGGTTTAGGATAAATCTTTAACCCGTCGGGATACTCCTCTACCCCGGCGCCGAGTTTGGTCAACTCACTGTTCAAAGCCGAAATACGGTCGCATTCTTTTATGCGAAGGTTTGCTACGTTGCGGATAACGGTAGGACTATCGGCAAACATCGCGACAACGGCAAGCGTAGGCACGGTGTCGGGCATACGGTTAAGGTCAACGTCAACCCCGTGAAGTTTACCATCGGAGCGCAGGATAACGGAATGGTCTTTCCATTCAACCTCACATCCCATTTTCATAAGAACATCGGCGAAAAAGGTATCGCCCTGAACGGAATTTTTACCCAACCCCGCAATCTCAACCTCGCCCGAAAGTATCGCCGTTATGCCGAGAAAATAACTCGCGCTTGAGGCATCCGGCTCTATGGCATATCCCCCGCTACATTTATACCACGAGGGTTTAACCGCAAACCAACGGTAATCCTCGTTTAATACCCCGACCCCGAAATCCCACATAATATTAATAGTCATCTCAATATACGGTATGGAGGCGGTCTCCCCCGTAACCGAAAGATTAACCCCGTCCCGGCTATAAGGCGCGGACATCAAAATAGATGAGATATACTGACTGCTGTTTTTGCCGACAATCCAGCAGTCCCCGCCCTTAAACCCGTCGGCTTTGATAATAACGGGAGGGCATCCGTTTCCGTATTCGCTTTTTATATCGCACCCGACTGCATTAAGCGCATCAATAAGGTCGGTAAGCGGACGTTGCCTCATTCTTTCATCGCCGTCAAGACGGAAAACGCCGTTATATAGATTTAAGTAGGACACAAGAAAACGCATAGCAGTCCCCGCATTGCCGAGAAAAAAATCCCCGCCGTTTTGTCTGCTCCGCGAGGGGGTTACTACACAAGTTTTGTTTGCCTTATCCATTTCAATACCCGCGCCAAGCCCGCGTAGAGCGGAGGACATATAACGGGTATCATCGGAAAAAAGGAAATTGCTCAGCTCCACTTTATTTTCGCACAGTGATGCAATCAAAAGGGCGCGATTGGAAATACTTTTTGAGCCGGGAAGAAAAACCCGTTTGGATTTTATAGGTTTATCGGAGGTTTTAACGCGGTAAGTGTCCATAGAATCCTCTTGTTTAATAGTTTAAGAAATAGTAACAACGCCGTCTTCGGTGGCGATTCTTCTAACCCGGAAATCCATATCGGTTACGGGAAGTTTGTCCACAAGCTGGAAAGAAAAAGCCACCCCGATAATATCCCCGAAGTCGGTATCGGCGAGGAATCTGTCGAAATAACCGTATCCATAACCCAAGCGTCCCCCGCTACGGTCAAACGCGATACCGGGAACAAGTATCAAATCTATGCGTCCTTTAAACGGACGGGTATCGGGTTCGGGAATATTAAAAGCCCCCATCTTAAAATCGAAATCTATATCATCAACCACGTAAGGCACAACCTTATTATCAACGAGACGGGGAAACATTATGGTTTTACCGCTCTTAAAAAGTTCGACTGCAAGCGGTAAAATATCAACCTCGTTATTAATCGGAACATAAAGCATAACGGATTTGACATTATCGGGTATAACGCTCTTGATATTGAGAATTACATCAAACGAGCGAACGTCAACCGTTTCCCGTGAAAGCGATTTACGAAGACGCAAAAATCTTTTTCGTATTTCACTTTTTTTATCCTGCGACATATCGCATAGCCCCCTTGAAAATTATGATTGATTCTTTTTAAGTTTATCAATCTCATCGCGAATTCTTGCGGCATCCTCATACCGCTCCTCTTCAACAGCACGTCTTAACTGAATTTGAAGATAATTGAGTTTTTCACTGTCGGTAATCCCGGAGGCAAGCATTGAATCGTCATAATTAAAAATGGAATCCCCGTTTTTAGCCTCTTTACGGTTTTCAGTGGTCATAGAATTAATAAAGCCCTCAAAACTCTCTTCAAGTTGCAAGGCATCAAAAACCTGCTCGGCAACAAAAATCGGGCTTTTAAACCTGAGAGTAATAGCGATACCATCGGAAGGACGAACGTCATATTCAATAACCCTTGCGCCGTCATTAACGTAAAGCGTGCCGATAAAGATATTGTCGCGAAGCTCACTGATAACAAGCCTCTCAATAAAGATACCCGACCCGTCCATAATGGCTTTCATAATATCATAGGTAAAGGGACGCCTGCCGAAAATCCCCTCAAGCGCCATAACAATCCCGTTAGCCTCAAAAGCGCCGATAGAAATAGGAATCACCCGGCCCATTCCTTCTTTTTCACGAAGCAAGACCAAAAAATTGTTTTCACTGACAAGCACATTGACAATTTCCATTTCTACAATATTACCGTTTTCATCCATAAAACTTAGTCTTTTCCTTCTTTACTTATTTGATTAGCCACTTTATTGGCATAAGCGCGAAATTCGGGACTAAAACTGCCCGCGCGAACATTTCCTGTAACCCTTCTGCCCGGGCTCGCCATTCTCATTAACGGAACAACGGATTTTTTAGAATTATGTTTAACAACAGCATCAACAAGCTCAAACGCAATTCTCTCATCGGTAATCGTAGTGGTTAATCTATTCAAGGCATCAAGTGCAATTTCGGAATTGCTAAGGTTGCCCAATGCATTTACGATAGCAACTTGCCCCTCAACATCGGAAACCGCCCGCCAATAATTGGCAAGAAGTCTTGCATCGGAATTTTCACCAATCCTCCCGATAGTCCAAATGGAAATATTAAAAATATTTCTGTAACGAGCGGCAAGTGCGGGGTTTGACCTTGTTGTCTCAGGGTTGGTTTGCCCGAGCCATTCCCTTATAATAGAACGGGCGTTGGTTATTTTCAACTCGCCGATACGTTTTATAGCGCTGTAAACCATATCAATGTCTGCCGATTTAAGCGCGTTCTCTAATGTAGAATATCCGCTCGCATCAATTTGACTGAAAGCCTCATCATAAGGGCTTGTATAACCAAATCCCGGCACAACGGCTGACAATACCAGAACCGCTGCAAAAAAAATCGATAATGTTTTCATAGTTTGCTCCTTAAAAACTTAATTAGAGATTCACCGGCAGATAAACCGGTTTCTCCAAAACCACCGAAAATCCGCCAAGCTCCCCTTCCACAAGCAACAAATGAATTAAATAAGCGGTATAATACGCATCCTTGATAGCGTCGATAACCTTTTTCCCGTTGACAATCCTGTCGCCGTCGATTTTTTTATTAAATTCAAGAATCTCATCCGGGTTTTGAAGCACATTACGCGCACCGTCATAATCGGTAATTACAAAAAGCAGGTTTTTAGAGAAATTTTCAAACAAAATCCGCGCGTCTTTTCTGATATTCCTTGAAATATGACTTCTCTGAACCGAATTTTGGTTTAATCGTGCCGAACGTTCTTCCATAGAGGCAAAGCTGTCGTTATCTATTTTGCGAATTTCCCTCATAACCTTTAGGTATTCGTTTACTCTCTCGAAAATGGAATTGATTTTATAGTAAGCATCGGATAAATCCTTTTTAATATCCATTCTTGTTCCGCCTGCAAAATGGACATTAAATTTAACCTTGGTTGCGGTAAAGATAAATGAATATTCCTTATCGAAAAAATCAACAAGGGCATAGGTTAAAAATACTTTGTCGTTTAGAGTAAAAAGTGCGCGAAGGTCTTTCTGTGTGCGGTAATCCTGAAGCACCTGTTTAAAATTAAGATTATTACGAATAATAGCAAGTCCCGCATTAAGCGCGGAATCATCGGAAAAGATTTTTTCACTTTCCGTATCTTCGGATACCCCGCCCTGTCCTTTTAAATCTTCGCGAACGCGCTCCTTTCTTGCCTCGTGTTCCCGTTCCTCTTTCCATTTTTCGGTGAGATGACCGATGCCGTCTTCTTCGCTAATACGCAAATATTCCCTAAACCCTATATTTCTGTGACGGGTATCCGATTTATAATAAAAATCCACAAGCGAAAAAAGTTTGGGATAAACCTTATAGAAAATAAAATCCGCGCTTATACAAATTTTGCGATAATTGGAAAAAGTTATATTTGCATCAAGACGCCTGATTTCTTTTTCAAAAAGCAAAGCCTTTTCCACCGCCGACTTCATCACCTCAAGGAATGAGCGCAAAAGATACAACGGTTTAAAAAGCTCAAGGAAATACGGTTTAAGCTCATCAACCCGTTTCGGGTCGTTTCGCAGGATATTAATATTATTAAAAAGATTCTCATCATAGATACTGAAAAAGCGATACATAAGCTCATAAAGGTAGGGATGGGATGTGTCCATATCAAGATTTTTCCTGATTTCCTCGGCGACCATCTGATTTTGCTGAAGCGCCGATGCTAAAACCATACGGGCTTCAAGCAGAGAATTCTGGTATTTAGCAAGGACAAGTTCCGCAAACTTGTTTTTAAACTTATTAGCGCGCATATTGAAAATACCGCTCAGACAACATCCGAGCTTGGCGGAAAATCTTTCCGCCCATTTGTTAACGGGGTTATCATCGGGATTGCGCGATTGAGCGTGACGGGAATCCTTAGCGGATTTATCGGAGGCGCGGGATTTTGCATCGCCGTCCCGCGAAAATTTTGTAGCCTCACGGGTAACGGGTGCGCTTCTTTTAGCAGATTGTTTTTCCTGTTTTTCTTTCTTGTTCAAATCAACAACCTGCCCCCCCGCATTGACAAAATCCTGAAACATTTTTCTCCGGCTGCTTTCATCAAGGTCGTTGATTTTAAGCTTATTACGCATATTGTTAAGCTTATCCTCTGCCATAAATCTCTCCTAACCAATGAAAAAACGGTCTGTCAATAAGTGGCATATAAACCGGCATACCCACATCCCCCAATTCAAAATCAAGGTCCTGAAACCTGACAATATCGAAAATCATATAATCACCTTCGTTAATTACACGGATACGTCTCGGTTTCCCGTCATCAAATCGTCTCATCACCTCAAGTTTAAAATCCATTCCGTAGTATCCTATAATTATATAATCTAACCAATTATTATCAACTAAAAAATCGTTTATTTCAAGATTATTTTTAAATTGATTTCCGTTTACGGGATAAAACAGGCCATAAAGGCATTCAACAAAAATACGGGATAAAAGTTTGTCGGTTGATTGATAAGCGACCCCGTCCATAGGAAAAAACACCCGGTTAACCCCCTCGCTATGAGAAAAGAAACTCAATACGTGTTTGTTGAGAATATTATCATAGACCCTGAATTTAAAGAAATTATCCTTCATTAATGCGCCGTCGCCGTTAGCCTGAAACTTTTCCCCGTTAAACTCCATAAACAGAAAAAACTTAAACCCGATAAAATCATCCTTCTCGGCTTTGACAAAATCGCGTCTTGAACAGGCGGAAAAACAAAAAGCGAGCAAAAACAAAATCGTAAAACCTTTTTTCATAACGTATCCTTACGCGGAAACCGAAACATTGCCGACTAAAATATGAGGAACAAACAGGTCGCCGAGATTATGGAGTTTGTTCTCCATACCCCGTATTGATTTCATAAAATCAAACGAGTTCCCTGAAATCATCACGTCTTTAACCCTGCCCTTAACTTTGCCCTTTTCTATTAAAAAAGCCAATTCCACGTTGACCGAAATATCCCCCGCAATAATATTGCTCATCCCGCCGCCGAGAGTATGATACACCAAAAGCCCGTAGTCAACCGACCCGATAAGCTCCTCCAAGCCCGCATCGCCCTTTGAAAACACAAGGTTGGAAAAAGACGGGGACGGCATACTGGAAATCCCCCTGCTTGCGTGTCCGGTAGTGGATTTGCCGACACGTTTAGCGCTTGTCAGGTCAAAAACGAAATTTTTAAAAACCCCGTTTTCTATAATCGGCATAGGCTTCGGTATAACCCCCTCATCATCAAAAGCGTAACTCCCGATACCACGCTCATAAAAAGGGTCGTCTATAATAGTAAGACATCCCGATGCGATTTTTTCGTCGATTTTATCCGCAAGCGCCGAAATCCCCTTATAAAGGTTTTTACCGTTTGCGGAAATCTCAAGCGGGGCAAGTATAGTATCCACAGCTTCGGGAGCAAAAATCACCGGAAAATACCCGCTCTCCATAGCGACCCGCTTTTGCGCGTGTTTATATCTCCATTCAATATCGCGATAAATAGCCTCGCGGTCAATATCGGGAAGATATGAAACCTCGTCTTTACCCACCTCAAGGATACTGCCGTCATCCTCGACAAGATTCATTACTGCGGAAAACCTAAGAAGAGATTCCTCTTTTTCGCCTTTAAATCCCGATGTATTGGCTAAGAAGTCGCGCGAACAGGATTTATCTATATCGACAAAAATTTTTGCGCGGTCGTCAATATCTTTAAGGACTTTTACAGCCTCCTCGCCCCATCTTAAAGCCTCATCTTTAGTTAGATTAATCGTCTCGTCAAAGCAGGTTTTAAGTTCGGGAATATCCGAATTAGCGGGAAGCTCAATATCCAAAACGTCGCCGATTTGAGCGCTTGCCCTCGCGTTATCAATCAACACGTCAATATCATCCGTGGAGTTGATAAAAGCATTGCCGACTCTGCCGTTTTCAAAAAGACGCAACCCTACGGCAAATCTTGAATTATCCTCTATGGATTTAAGGCGGTCGTTTTCAAAACTTACCGGCATAGACCCTGAAATCCCCGCCACCAAGTCGCCCTTTTCAATTTTCCCGATAATACCGTCGATAACCTGTCTCATAGTTTCAGCGTTCATTATAACTCCCGTTTATATAATAATTTATCACCACTTCTAAATATCTTCAAAGTTTTCGGTAAATAAAATCCCGATACCGCCGTCAATAGTGCCGAACCAAATCCATTCCTTCTCAATAGCTATTCTTACAACGTCGGGACTGGGAATACCCTCCACCAACCCGATACGGTTAAACTTTCCGGTTTTAGTATCGTAGATATTAACGCCTCCCTCCAATAATCCTATAATCATCTTGCCTTTTACGGAGTATAGAGCTTCTATATAATCGGAGGAAAGCCCGCCGCTTTGCTTGCGTAACTGATTAACCATCTGCATAGTCTTGGTATCAATAAGGATAATCCCGTTGCCGAAAGTGGCGACCCAAAGATGCCCGTCCATAAAAGATATAGCCTTAGCCGCCCCGCTGCTTATAATATTTTTAAACCCGCTCCCGTCGCTTACATACACGCCCTTATCGAGAGTGGCGACAAAAATACGTCCGTCAGCCTCGATAATATCGGTAACGTTACGCGCATCCGACAAAACATTAACCCATCTCAAGGAATTTTGGTCAACATAAAAAAGCCCGCGCCCGAGCGTTGCAACATAAAGTCTCCCGCCGATAAACTCAACCCGCTTGACGCTTGTATGCCCCATCCCGCTCCTGATAACGCTCCAGTCCCCGGTGCGTTTGTCATACCTGCAAAGCCCGTCATAAGTCCCCACCCAGACATACCGCGAATCGACCGCAATATCGCGAACATGGTCGGAGATAAGCCCCGATGTGCGTTGGCGGAAAACGGCAAGTTTCTTGGAACTGCGGGTAAACCTCGCAACGCCTCCCGTCCACATACCAATCCAGACATCATCGCCGTCAAACTCGATAGCGGAGATACTCTCATCGGGAAGCCCTTCATACCTCCCGATATAATCCCATCTTATACGGCGGCGCAGACGGAAAAGCGTATCGACAAATTCCTTATCATCCCCGCCCCGTTCCATAGCGCGGTTTATATAATAAAGCGCGGATTCTTTCTGCCCTCTTTCAAAGAAAGTGCGCGCCATCATATAAGCGCATCTTGCCTTAAACCGGCTGTCATCGAAAACCACAAACCCGTTTCTGAACGCGGTAAACGCGAGATTACGCAACCCCTCCTCGTAAAACTCCATCCCAACCTCGTAATATGCGCGGGCAAGGTCAAGCCCCCGAATGTTGCCGGAATAATTGCCCGTCAAACGCCCGAACTCCTCAACACGCGAGGTTATTATCGAGGTTTTAACGAGACTGTGGAGTTCCTCCTGAGTAAGTTGCCTTTCGCGTAAATCATCAAGCCTCACGCCGAAAATCAACGCCGGAAGCAATATAATAACTAAAGCCCATAGGGTTTTCATAGCATTCTCCAATTTCTTATATTATAACAAATTTTTTGACTAAACACAGCTTTTTAAGGAAAGAAAATAAAAAATTTTGCGTTCCGCCGATAGGAATAAAGCCGGTATTCGCACAAGAGGCATATTCAGATTAGATACGGATATAAACACAGGTCGGGAAACCGTGCCCGTGTCATTCCGATTACTCTATTTCAGTTCCGCCGGTGAAGAATCCGCTTTGCTAAACCGAGATACACTTCACCAAGTTAGACTAATGCGGATATAATCTGTGTAAACTTCAGGATTTAGACTGACGCGGGTATAATCAGTATTACACTTTACGGGAGCGGAATGGTCATCCCTGACTGTGCGGATACCGCGGACGATGAATGAAGCCGAACCGTAACGGCAATCTTGATGCCATTCCATACCGTTTGCTTTATAGATTAACAAGATAAAACCATATTTATATAAATAATATTTGAATACAACACACCTTGCCACCAAAAAAATATTAATAATAAAACACAGCGACTTTGATTATTCCGCATTTCGGGGTTATAATATTCATTATGAAAAAGAAATTTTTATGGATTTTTGCGTTTTGCACTCTCGCGTTTTTTTCATCCTGTAGCTTTTTTAATTTTATGCCCCCGTGGGTTGAAAAAATGGTTGAGGAGGGCGTGCTTGATAATTATAAAGACAAAGATATTACAAACACTTCGCCTCCCTATCTTATGGTTTTTGTTCCCGAAAGTAACGATATATTAGATAGGCAACATTTTTTATACGGCAGGGTTTACCCCGCAGGTAACGGGGTCGGCGCCGTTCGTGTAAGTCCCGACGGTTATAACTATTATGATGCGGAGCTTTATGGAAGCAGTTGGGTTTACGCGGGTTACGCAGAAATGTGGGAAAATTTCTCATACCATATCTACGCTGAGGATTACAACGGAAACCAATCGCCGGAAATTATTATACCTGTTCAAATCGGTGAGGCACCTTGGATTGAGATACATTCGCCTAATTACGGTGACACCTTTATGGCGGGCGAGGCTATTCAAGTATCTGGAACTGCCGGCACCAATTATACTCATGGTATTTCATATATCGGGTATAAAACCGGAGATTCCGAATGGGACGACGAACCCTTCACCAGTGAAAACTGGGATAGAATTTTCGGTTTTACAGACCCCGGCGTTTATGATATAATTGTCCGCGCAGTGGGGGGAAACGGCGCGGTTGGCTATAATATCACTTCAGTTAATATCGTTTCAAGCCCCGATGATATGTTATGGATAAATTTTGTTCCCGGTTCTGACGGCGCAATTTATAACGCGGGCGAACCGATATATTTTGCAGGAAATTACGGGTTATCGCAAGGTGATGAGGTTTACTCAATAGAGGTTTATATTAACGACACTTATTTGGGTCAGGCAGGATATGACCCCTATTACAAAACATGGTGGTTTGACGGAGAACCTATCCCGAATGCAGGCGATTACGAGGTTACGGTTAAAATCTCTACTTCCTCTTCCTGGAAAAGCGCTTCTATAACCATTTATGTAGAAGAAGAAAAATATATTTATCCTACCATAACCTACCCTTACGATTTAGACGTTTTCACTGTCGGAGAAGCTATCAATTTTCAAGGTTCGGTTAATAACCCTGAGAGTTACTTTATTGATAGAGTTATGCTTTACACTAACGACTTTTTCTGGGCGGATGCTGAATATAATTCCGGAACGGGGGACTGGCATTTGAATAAGGCTTTTACGCAAAGCGGCGATTATTCTATTCAAGTTGTTGTTAGTTCGGGGGGACAATATTTTTACGGCAACAAAATCACACTTACTATTGAAGATAATATAACCGGCTACATTATAACGGATGCTTATACCTCGCAGATAGACCAATATAACAACCCGATAATATTCGATAACAAACTCTTTTTCCTTGCTTATGCGGATGGCGGAGGCGGCAGTGCTAAAATCAAAAGCCTTGACGATAGCGGATACTTAGAACAAAATTATAGCGGACAAGGCTATGAGTATGATTTTGCATCTCCCATTGTGTATAATAATAATCTATATTTCAGCGGTTGGGCTGCAGCTGAAGAAAGCGTTTATTACTTACCACAGGGAACCACCGCCCTTGCAAAACCCAACATCGGCGGGACGACCTATCAATCCGGTTTTTCAAACCCGATTGAGTTTAACGACAATCTATTCTTTGAGGGGGTTAATAACGATTATATTAATTCGCCTTTCTATTTAGATACAGGCAACAATATTAATGAAACACCCGTCTTTGTAGATTACGAAAGCAACTTTATGAACCCCATCGTTCTTGGAAATAATTTATATTTTATGGGTAAAGACATTGCAGGCTATAATAGAGTCTTTTATATACAAGGAAACCAAATACAACAACCTACCGATGACGGCAACTACAGCCACAATTTTGATAACCCTATAGTTTATAACAACGCCATTTATTTTGAGGGAATGGACAATTCCATGGGCTACGCTATGTTCAGGATTGACCCATCAGGAGAAATAACCAAAATAGACGGAGCGCCGGGTTTTTCTTATCCTATTGTGGATGACTATAATGATGTTCTTTATTTTAGAGCTCATGATGGGACAGAATATAGGCTTTACAAATATGACGGCGGTATTTCATCAATTGGCGGAGGCGCCGATTACGATTGGGGATTTGATAGCCCTATTCTTTATAACGGCAAAATATATTTCGTAGCAAATTCCACATTCGGCACATATAAAATCTATGAGTTTGACAACGGCAGTATCTCCACAGTTCCCGCCGGTTCAAGCGGATATAAACAGAAGTTTGAAAATCCATTCGTTTTTGATAACAAACTGTTTTTCCTGGGAGAAGATGATACATATAATGAACGAATTTACTATTACGACGGCTCTGAAATCAGGTTAGTGGAAATAGACCTTGATTTATATTTTCCATATGAACATGGATTTTTCAATGCAATTGAGTTTAACGAAAACCTATATTTCGGCGCTAACTCCGGGCAAATACTATATAAAATCAGCAAACAGAACTAACCGCAGTCAAAGGGTACGCGGTCGCCTCGATACTTTTCGCTTTGCGAAAAACTCGGCGACCGGTTTAGTATATAAAAAGTCTTCCCTTAAACCATCCGGTCATTGAGCGCCGTCCTGAGCGAAGTCGAAGGATAGCCGAGCAGAGCGAGGCATATCGAG
>Ga0334898_1000609_pt1 | contig 53090 bp, 46 predicted proteins | sample GraSluR3_MG_10_FD_207228 | JGI IMG/M metagenome (GOLD analysis project Ga0334898, IMG submission 207228) | Sludge microbial communities from methane-producing bioreactor in Wageningen University, Netherlands - Granular Sludge_3_08-R3 | ecosystem: Engineered > Bioreactor > Anaerobic >... | reverse complement strand
AGCTTCAGCACGCCTTGCATTCTCTTGCTCAACAAAATTCTTGTAAAACCCTATGGGGTCGGGCATGTCCGGGCAAACAAGATCCTGTACATACCCGAATGCCTGGATGCTTCTGCTGCGCGGCTGTTTCTTGTTTTTGTCCCAATAGGTCTCATACATCTGCAGATACACACCGTGTTTCTTTTTTTCCTGCCTCAGGAAGTAAGCCATAAACACCCCCAAAATTAAAGTACTATGAAGTACTATTATTGTATCACAAGGCAAAAAAATTTGCAAAAAAAAATTGCCCCTTTCGGGCAATTAGTTTTCTTCAAAATTTGTATCAGGGTTGAAGGTTCTTGGGTGGAATAGGAACCGGCTGGATCTCAAGGCTGCTGCAACACTCCGGAATTCTCATAGTACTTCGACGGAAGACGGGACCTTGGTCATCACGAAGCAATGATACAAGATAGGAGCTTATCGCTCCCTTCAAATTTCTCTTTGGTTTATAGATAAACTAAGCAAAACGAATTGGCCTTCTTCATTTTTTGTCCATACAAAAGTGCCATACAGAGAGAGCTCTTGATGTATGGAAAACGGCACCTCGAATATGTTGTTACGCTCTCTTGCTTTTCCAATTTGTATATTGGAAGCAGGAAGTATTGATGCTAATATGTCATTATAGGTAGCCACAAAGGCACTTTGAACACTTTGCGGCACAAAAGCAATAAAGGAGGGGCCGTAGGAGCTTTGCAGAGCTCTTCTCGTTTGTTCTTCCACACTGCTTGGGTCTTCTTCCACGACTTGTTTGATATATTCGTCAAAAGGAAGTTGATATTCAAGAGGGAAAGCAACTGCAAGCAAAGCAGAGGGAACAAACAAGACGCATATGAAATTCAACAACAGCCGGTTTTTCTTCATGATTCTTTTATGAACCATGGTGGTAAAAATGTCAAACATATAGCATCTATATGGCATATAGTTGACGCAAAGGAACAACAAAGATAAGCTATTATCATCTTTTGTATACAGTATACTATTTAGGAGATGCACATGCAGGTACAGAATCCCATAGATCCCAAAAACAAACAGCTGACGCTTCCTGATGCTACTGTTTGTTATGCAATGAATCCACCCACTGCACTAAAAGATCCAGATCATTCTATATTGGAAGCTTTGGAACACCCAATCGGCAGCAAAAGTTTCACAGCCGTTGCACAAGAGAAACTTGCCAAAGACTCCCAAGCCAAGGCCGTGATTGTCATCTCTGACAATACCCGCCCTGTTCCCTACAAGGGGGAAGGCAATATTTTAGTACCGCTGATAAAGATATTGCTCAGTCTTGGGTATTGCAGTGAGAATCTCACAATACTGATTGCTACCGGAACCCATCGCCCTATGACCATAGAGGAGATTGAACGAATAATTGATCCTTGGATATTTGAAAACAATATCAGGATTGAAAACCATGATTGTCTGGATGAGGCGAATCTTACGTATCTTGGAAAAACAGAACGAGGCAGTGAAGTCAAAATCAACAGCCTTTACGTACAAGCAGATTTGAAAATACTCACAGGCCTGGTAGAAAGTCATTTCATGGCAGGGGTGAGTGGTGGCAGAAAATCGGTTTGTCCCGGCTTGATCAGCGAGCAAGGCACCTTTCTCTTCCATGGCGCAGAACTGATGGGACATCAACGTTCCTGTGATTTGAACCTTACTGACAATCCCGTACATGAAGAATCGCTCGCCTTTGCGAAGATGGCCGGCGTCGACTTCATCGTCAACGTTACCCTCGACCATGAATTCAAAATTACAGGAGTCTTTGCAGGAGACTTACAGAAAGCACACCTTGCGGCTTTTGAGATGGTCAAAGGCTATGCCAAGATCCCTATCAAAGAGCAGGCTGACATTGTCATCACTCATTCCGGATTTGTAGGGATTAATCATTATCAGAGCGCAAAGGCCGCCTTTGCTGCAATAGGAGCATTGAAGAAGGACGGCTATCTGATCAATATAGCTAATTTTACTGATAAAAAGGATATTATCGGCTCGATTCATTATAAAACGGTATTGAGTCTGCTTGCCTTGACCGGATCGAAAGAGTTGGTCACGCTCTTGCACAGCAAGGACTGGCCCTTCTTCCCTGACCAGTGGCAGGTACAAAAATGGGCCTCCGTGTTTGAAAGGATTCCTCTTGATCACTACTATTATTGGGCCGCGCAAATGAAAGACATCCCATTAGCCGGACTTCCTGGAATTTGTGCTACAACGCTCAGCGAGAGCACCGATTATAGTGAAATTGTGCAAACCATACTCAAGGACATTTATAAAAGAGAAGGCGCTCGCCCTTTAAAAGTGCTCTGGCTCAGCGATGGACCCTACGCCATCCCCTACGTAGGCTGAGCATAGGCTTTGGTAAAGAGAGAGGATTTTCCTCTCTCTTTACAGCACAGCTGTGTTGTTCTACACTACGCCCATGCACCACACCTCTCTTAGCCTACTTTCAGAATTATACCAGCAACAACAGGTCAATATCCGTGATCCGCTTTGGAAGGATATCCAGATTTCAGAAGCATTTCGTCGTATCCTTCATACCCGACAGATGCAAAAGCTGGGAAGAATCAAACAACTTGGACCGACATTCCATCTCTATCCAGGAGCCGTACATACCCGTCTCGATCACAGCCTTGGCGTGTATCATGTGAGCTTCTTGATTCTTGCAAGCCTGCTCAAACAAGCTTCAAACAAAAAGATAGCATTGCCGATCACCAGTGAAGGAATGAAAACATTCCTTTGTGCAAGCCTGCTCCATGATATCGGGCATTTCCCGTTTGCTCACTCATTGAAGGAACTACCTCTAAAAGAGCATGAAGCCATAGCCGCCGAGTTGATTCTCACTGAAAAACCGCTGACTGATGCGATTCTCGATGCCAATATTGATCCAGTAATGGTAGCTTCGATCATCGATGAGAACAGAAAGACAACAAATGAGGAAGTCACCCTCTATCGCAGTATTCTTTCCGGTACTCTCGATCCCGACAAGTTGGATTATCTTAATCGTGATGCTTTTTTCTGTGGCGTCCCCTACGGGACCCAGGATGTATCCTACATAACAGACAAGCTGACCGTCGTGGATGACCAACTTGCCTTGGATGAAAAAGCGTTGTCAAGCATTGAACACCTGCTCTTCAGCAAATACCTGATGTATAAAAATGTGTATTGGCATAAGACGACTAGAAGCGCCACTGCCATGATCAAAAAAGCTGTACTCTGTGCCCTGTCTGATGGGATGCTCTTCAGCGAGCAGCTGTATAGGTTGGACGATGAACAGTTCTTCCTCCTTCCCTTTGACCAGAACAAAGAGTACAGCTCTCTGTTTCACCTGGTACGAAACAACCAACTATACCATTGCATGTATGAAAAACCATGTGAGGATGAGCTAAAAGAGCTTGCACAAAATCTAGAAGACAGACTGTCTTTGGAGTCAAAACTAGCTGATCGTCTTGGGATAGCCCCACATCAAGTTATCATCGACATTCCTGAATCGATTTCTTTTGAGTCAGAAATACCCATCGTCAAAGACGACAAAACGGTACATAGGTTTACAGAGCTGGATCAACTTTTCTCCCATGATATTGGTAAGGCCTTTACAAAAAGCTTAAGAAAATTCAGAATCTTTACGCCACCTTTTGTGACACAAGAACAAGTAAAGGCCGCACTGGAGTATTGATTTCATGGAAAAATTATCCTATCGCACCCTTTTGGAAGGGACAATCCCTCCCTGGGTCATGCGTTTCATCAAGCACACAGGGAAAGCGGTAAACACGTATTCAATGATCAGGGAAGATGAGACCGTACTGATCAGTGCAAGCGGGGGAAAAGACAGTCTTGCCATGGCCCTTGCTCTCTCTATCAGAAGAAAGTGGCTTCCCATCGAATATACTCTTAAGGCAGTGATGATCAATTGGATTGAACATCCGATACCAAATGAGTACAGAGCACTGCTCAGTACGTATTTCAGCGACCTCGGGATAGAGTTTACAATATTCGATGAACATCAATTTCCTTCTTCCTTCAAAGGAGAGTTCAACTGTTATCTTTGCTCGAGGAACAGAAGAAGGATCTTATTTGACTATTGTGACGAAAACCAGATAAAGCTCGTGGCGATGGGGCATCATTTGGATGATTTGGTTGAAACAACGATGATGAACCTCTGTTTTCGTGCAAATTTCTCCACAATGCAACCAGTACAACCATTTTTTGATGGAAAAATCACCGTAATAAGGCCAATGATAGAAATCCATGAGGCAGTGATTCATCGTCTGGCCCAGGCCTACGATCTTCCGGTAGTGAAACCTGTCTGTCCGTATGATCAGACAAATGTGCGCTCTCGTCTCAAGCCCATTATCAAGGAACTCTCACATATTGACAGTCTCAGTAGAGAACATATTTATAATGCACACCAATTTACTGGGCGACTGTAACTTAGTAGCAACGCACCTGTTTACACCGTATGCACAATGTTTGTAAAATGTGTTAGTATACAGCTATGAAGGAGGACAAACAGATGATCAAACGCGTCAACATTCTCTGCTTGCTACTCCTTTTTGCCCTTGTTCCTCTTTCTTCGAACAGCACTGAGGACAATCAAGAGGCCCCTGCAATTGAAATTGTCCAACCTCCAATCATTCCTGGCACTGATCAGGAGCCCGACTTTTCTGATTCCGGGGGGTTGCTTGAAGGGTTTGCCACCTCCGATGGCTTTTTCAGTGTATCATTCATGCCAGATTTTTCTTTTGGGAAAGTGCTGCTTCAGTTGAATGTCAAACTTGAAGGGCAAGCTACATTCGATCCTTTTGACGTCTCTTTTGACTTTTCGGATTACAAGATTCCAACAAGAGAAGAGGGCCAACCTTTTTCTGATTACTCCAAGTCTGTTCTCATACATTTTTCCAGATTTATTCGCTCTATACAGTATGGCCAGCGATATGACCCCATTTACCTTAAATTCGGGAAGTTGATCGGGATTACCTTGGGAAATGGTTCATTGATAAACGGATATTTCGACCGAGGAGTTCCTGCACGCTCCAGTCGAGCAGGATTGGACGTCATGCTCGACGGCTCCTTGCTCAAGGTTCCCTATGCAGGCTTCGAGTTCATAACTAATGATATTTTTGACCCTACCCTCATAGCATGGAGAATATTCGCCCAACCCATGTATGAGTTTACTGATTATCCGAATCTATCAAAATTACGATTTGGGCTCTCTTTTGCGACAAACCCCCAAAGGGAGGAAGAAGAGCAAGCCATCGAAAAGGGTCGAAAGCTCATTGCCATTGACGTAAGTTATCCTTTACTGTCGAATAAGCTTTTAAGTTTAGACCTCTTCTCTGACTTGATTTTTCAATTACCTGACTCGATCACAACTGAAATGGGTATTGCTACCAGATATGGTATCTGGGGGCATAGCGGAGAGTTCTTCGTATTCAACAGTAGTATCACAAAACCAAGGTACGGGGTTTTCTATAGTGATTATTTCGCCTCTGGGTTCGAGTCAAGGACCCCAAGCGAACTGGAAAAATCTCAAATACCGCTGCAATCGAGCAGAATTGACAGTATGGTAGGATTGAATTTTTCCAAGCTCGGGCTGTATGTAAAATCACAAATGTCCAGCCTCTATACCAACGGTGATTACAGCGACTATCGCTTCAGTGTACAAGGAAAGATAGACAAGCGCTTATTCAATATCGTTTCGCTGGACTTGCGCTATGAAAAGCTTTATCCTACCAGTACTGGTGAAGCTTTTTTCGAAGGACTACGAACGTTGAGAAATGTGGATATAACAGCAACAACCGTAGTAAAGATAAAACCTTACACCTTTGACATCGGGCTTACCGTTCAATTTGATGAGAACGCTGAGCTGACGTACCAGATTGAGAGTGCAGTGAGGATTACGATCCTCTAGTTTTATAGGGAGTGTGTATGAATTCGTTGGCGAAAAAATTGCTGCTTGTTCTGTTGACCATATGCGTTGCTACCGGCCTTGCTGCTGATGATGCAGTATATATTGGTGATGGTGATATTGCTGCAATCCAACTGTATGACAGCCAGGGCAACAGACTTGAAGCTACCAGCGAACAGGCTTCAGAAGTTGATGAAGGATGGATCATCAACAATCCAGATTCTCCGGTTCTCCTGGTTACTCCTCGAGGCACAATCTATATTTATGAAAACTCACTAATTGTCACCGGTGATTTAAGCAAACTGAACTCAGAACTTTACCTTGTAAAGGGAAGAGCTACCTTCAACACATTCAACATGGAAGGAGGGTCGCTCACCATCTATACGCCTGTATCTCGTTTTACGCTCATCGGCAATGGAGAGATGTTGGTACTCAGTACTGATGATGAAGAGAGTGTTACTTCTTTCACAGCAACTGTAGACGCATACAACTCCCTTACTGGAAAAAGACGTAGGCTCTCACCCTTTCAAAAACTGGTGATGAGTGACAGAACTGGTCGTTTAGTTCCCATTGAAACAGGGTATTACCTTACCTACGCGACATACCCGGATATTACACTCGCTAGAACGTTGCGAGAAGATCTGGAACAAAAAGCAATTGCTCCTGCACCAAAACTCCCCAGAAGCGAAGCTGAACTGATAAAAGCTCCAAAACCGATCCAAACGGCAGTTTCAATCATTCCTTTTGAAACTGTAGCTCCTGTAGTGGAGGTTGTAGCCCCTGTAGTGGAGGTTGTAGCCCCTGTAGTGGAGGTTGTAGCCCCTGTAGTGGAGGTTGTAGCCCCTGTAGTGGAGGTTGTAGCCCCTGTAGTGGAGGTTGTAGCCCCTGTAGTGGAGGTTGTAGCCCCTGCAGTGGAGGTTGTAGCTCCTGTAGAGGAGGTTGTAGCTCCTGTAGAGGAGGTTGTAGCTCCTGTAGAGGAGGTTGTAGCTCCTGTAGAGGAGGTTGTAGCTCCTGCAGTGGAGGTTGTTGCTCCTGTAGTACCAGAAGCTCCGATGCTTGCCCAGCCAATTATTTCAATAGAGCCTTCTGTGCCTGTTCTTGAAGAACCAGAAATCGCCATCCTCACTCCCTCAGCTCCTACGCTTGAAAAGCCGCTGGTCATCGCGTTCCCTGCAATTCCAACATTCAAGGATGTCAGGGTCAAGGCACATATTCCCTCAGCTGTGGTTCTTCTTGAACCCACTTCAAAGGCTTTAGTCCCCCAAAAGCCATCCATGCCTAGTGTTTCGACACGAGTCGATATTCCCAAGCGTCCTGAGGTACAAGAAACCCAATCCACAGTACTCGTACCACAGCCTCCTTCAATCCTTATTGAACAGACGTCACAAGAGATTGAAAGTGAAGAGGTTTTGTCCGAAGAGGTGCTGGCCTTGAGTGAACCACAAGAGTTGGAACCGATGGATCTTGTGGTTGCAGAAGAAGAGACATCCATACAAACCAGACCGTCCATCTTGTTCTCTTCTATAGAAAACCAAGATATTGAGGGATCGTTTGGAGTGGAGCTCGGGTATGCATTTTCATTTGATGGAACAAACAATAATACACTAGGTCATCAAGTTTTTGTAAAACCTTATTATGCAAAAGGTCCAGTGAGTATTAAGCTGCAAGCTTCCATGTACACTGAGAATTTTTCCAGCTACTCCAATTCAGTCATTCCTGCACCTGATACTACGCTGGACTTATTGTCCTATCTCTTTTCCTATATTGACCAGATGCGTATAGGGTATAGCAGCTCAGCCTTCTATCTTACTCTCGATAGGAGCAGATTCATTGCCTCCGATTTGACCACCTTCTATGCTCCCAAGTTCAAATCCTCCGATAACCTTGTGCTGCAAAACAAGATTACGTTAGGTTCGGTGAGTCTTCTTTCCAGTTTCGATGACTTGTACCTTCAAAATCTGCGGGCAAACCGACATCAATTCTTCTCAACGCTTATGCTGTTCACTCCGTCAGAAGGATACCCGTTGACCATAGCATTAGGCACACTTGGTAAAATGGAGCGCAGTCCAGGCTCTGTAGACCTCTATCCTACGTTGAGCTTACGCCTGCCCATCATCAATAACAGAACCACCCAGCTCAGTGCACTTTTACAGGCAAGTGCGTATCTGCCGGTCTATCCAAGCATCGACCTTGACTCTTTTGTCGACACCTCCTTAGCCTCAATATTCCCCAATTATCTGGTATCGTTAGGAATGTCTGTCAGGCATAACCAGATAGCTTCAAAGGTACTTGTCTCGTTGCCAAAGGGAAAAAACCATAGCATCATGGTACATGAGCTAGCCTATACCACGTTAGACATCTCCTACCAAGCAACAGCAGAAGTAACGGCAGAAGTACAGATGATAGGGGACGCATTGCAAGTGCAGTTCTTATGGAATCTTCCCCTTACGAACAACTTCACACTCAGTACCCTTGCCAATGATCCAACACAGTATGCAGATTACAGTCAGTTCATGGTTGGCTATGCAAAGAACGCCTTCAGCATAGGATTGGGATTCTCCCAAATTGGACTTTTCTCTTCCTTCGAGAAAGCAATCCAAGGAACTGAACCCTGGCAGTATTTGCTCTCTGGAGATTATGCGACCACCTTCTTGTATGCAGGCTATGACATCAATCCTTTCTCGTTCTCTGTCAAAGCATCGTACCCTGCTGTTTCCACAGCCAATACTTGGCCATTGCTGAGTGTTCTGACCAAAGTTGATCTTCAAAAGCGATTGTAGGACGTTTTCCCTTTCTCTTATTCTGTGATAGAGTCTCTGTATGAATATTCAATTGCTAGACCCTTTGGTAGCACAACGCATCGCAGCAGGAGAAGTGATAGAGAGACCTCAGTCGATCGTGAGAGAATTACTGGACAATGCCCTTGATGCCAAAGCATCGACCATCATCGTCAGTGTCACTGACGGTGGGTTGGAAGAGATAAAGATTATTGACGACGGAGAGGGCATCGCAAAGGAAGATCTCCCGCTTCTCTGTGAGAGCCATGCCACGAGCAAACTCAAGGAACTTGATGATTTGTACCATATCAGCAGCATGGGTTTTCGGGGAGAAGCGCTTTATAGTATAGCAGCTGTCTCTGAAATCACCGTCGAGAGTAGTTACAAGGAAGATGTTCCATTTCAGATTACCATTGATAATGCCAGAAAAGGTCCGGTTCTTGCAGGAGGTCCTCGCAAAGGAACTATTGTTACGGTTAAGGGTTTGTTCAAAGAGCTTCCGGCTAGAAGACAATTCCTCAAACGACCTTCAAGCGAAGCCAATCTTTGCCAGGCTGTGCTTCTTGAGAAATCATTTGCCTTTCCACAATGCAATTTCCGTTTTATTTCTGACAATAAAATGAAGGTTGATCTTCTTGCAACAACAAAAAAACAACGAGTTCTTGATATTGTAAGCTTGAACCAAAACATCGCTCCCTATGAAATGCAAGAATTGTACGAAACATGTGGAAGATTCAATCTGTATGCCGTGTGCAGCTCTCCCGCTATATATCGTGGGGATCGTTCACATATCAAGATTTTTGTGAACAACCGACCTGTTGAGGAATATGCGTTTGTACAGGCTGTCACGTATGGCTACGGAGAGTCTCTCCATGGAGGAGCTTATCCATACTGCTACTTGTTTATCGATGTAGATCCTACGTTGGTCGATTTCAACATCCATCCAACAAAACGTGAAGTAAAACTCCGAAACAAAGCCGAGATACATCATCAGATCGTTACCATGATCGGAAAGAACATCAAGAGAACAATACCCTCGATGATCCAGAACACTGAGGAAGCTACTCCCTACTTGCCTGTGGTTGAAGAAAAGCGAACAAACTATGTACCTACACACAAGACCACAGCTACAGGGCGATCAGTGTATGAACCACAAGAGCAGAAACCGATCGACCAGCAATGGTTCCAAAAAGCAAAAGAGATTCTTCAGGGTAGTGAATTTGAGGCAAGCAGGGCAAGCAATGAAGAGGATGTATGGAATGAACAGATGCAAAACGACAATTTTACCTATCTTGGCCAGGCCTTCAACTTGTTCTTGATTGCTGAGAAACAGGACGAGCTGTTCCTTGTCGACCAACATGCAGCGCATGAGCGAATACTCTATGATGAAGTCCGAACCAAACAAAGCGTACAAAAACTCATGATTCCTCTCGTCTTTGAAGTAGAGCGTGATGTCGATGATTATCTGAGAGAGCATCAGGATGTGTATCTCAATGTAGGAATCTCCCTAGAAAGGACTGATGATTTAGTTTGGCAAGTACAAGCCATACCTGCACTGTATAAGTCAGTGGAACAACAGTTGGTCTCTTTCATTCAGCACAATACAGGAAATATCGAGGAAGTGCAGAAAGGGCTCTATGCCATAGTGGCCTGCCATGCAGCGATTAAGGCAGGCGATACTGTTGACCGCATGAGTGCCATCGCGTTGCTGAAGAAGGTGTTTGCCTTGGAGGAGCCGATCTGTCCCCATGGCCGTACGTTTGTTGTCAGGCTTAGCAAACAGGAACTTTTAAAGGCAGTACAAAGAACCTAGAGAGTGATCAAGTAGCCCACCTGCTTCGAATTTCCTCTTACGAGGGCGTAGGCTGCATTCTCCTCGATGTAAAGACTTGTTACACTCTCTACAGTTTGTAGAACGTCTCTTTTCGCATCAAAAAGTATTACTTGCGTCTCAAACATACTTGTGAGTAATCGTTGCTCTTTGTGGTAGACCGGCCTTTGCTCATTCCGCACCGCAGGTACATTGACAGTGAACGTGTGAACCAAAGTTCTTCCGTCTTTGTTGAGAAGGCTCATTTCCCATTCTCCTTCACTGAGAAGCACCTCTTTTCCCATGGAAAGAGGCCCGACACGATAGGTTGGTTTCTCTTCAGAACCCTCGTTGGGCACACTCAAAACCCAGGAACTTACCCCATTACTTGCCTTGATTGCTACATCTACTTGGTCTAGAGCTTCAAGCAAGGAAAATGAGAGTGTCAGGGTTTGCACAAACTGCTCAGAAGGCAACAAGACAACATGTTGTATTTCTGAAGTAAAGTTTACCATGGAAAACTCCTCTCTGCTGCAACTGATAAACAGCAAAGAGAGGAGTGCTGGTACCAAGAACCAGTTAGCTATTCGCCGCAAGGTAGGACCGAACAGGATTTGCATAGGCATTCAGGGCATAGGTACGTACTTCATCCCGAGCTCCCTTGAACCGGTAGAGGAATGCTTGTGTATCGAAATCTTTGTATGAATCAGTAAAACGATTTTCCTTGGATAGATAATCATAGGCGAACAAGTTGCTCGGCCACAATTTGTACGACGTATGTATTTGTCGATCTATTTCAGCAGCAACTTGTTCTGAGTTCTGGAATTCTCCAGAAATAGGAGTCCCAAAAGAAATATGTATATTTCCTTTGTATCCTCTCAGACCATGAGAGATGGAGATCAAATCTTCATATCGCTTCTTTGTCTGCTCTCCTCGTTGCATCTTGGCTACTTCCTCTCCAGCCTTGATCAAGTCGCAGGGATCGTACTCATAGCTCACTGCTACAGGGACTATTCTGCAACTATGTACCACCTCATTGAAGGAAATCCCTTTGCTTTTCTGAGAGAGGTGCAACATCTTGATGATTGCTGGTGTGGTGATGTCCAATCCATCTTTGGAACGCCCGCTCTTTTGGGCAACCCAGATTGATTTATGTTCTTCGGTAATCAATTCAACAAAATATGAACTCAAACGAATTGACTCCAGATATTTCTCACGCATCGGGAGGGTTCGTTTTACCGTCACTCCCCCGTTGAGCTTGAAAAGATCAGTCACGAACTGATTGGTTAATAAATTGTCCCCTATAGCCATCTCACAAAGCATGCGATTGCCTCTAAAGAGCGCATAATCAATAAGTGCGCAATCGAGCACGATGTCACGATGGTTACTCATATAGAGGTATGACTGTTCCTTCTCAATGGCGTCAAGACCGCTGAACGTCAAGGAATCGACACTTTTTTCGATGATTGCAGGAAGAAATATTCCTGCTGTAATATTGCTTTGAAAATCATCGTAGGTCTTTACCTTCTCCAACTGAGAAAGAATGAATTGAGAATACTTCTCTAGCTTCTGTTGTTGTTGTGCAGTCTCAGCCGGACCTACAGAGGCCATGATACGATACACGGCTTCCTTGTTTGCCAATATTCGTTCTATGGCATCACGAACAGCCTCTCCCCGGTAGGGAGCAATATCCAAATACTTTTGTACATCCATGACTCAACCCTTTTGTGCATCCAGAATCGATTTCATGTATTGTACGCGCTCCCACTTGGAGGGATCGCTCATACGCTCCTGGGCAAGTTTGCCCCTAAAATCTTCGATTCCGGAGTAGGAGTGTGAATCCATCCACTGTGCCAACTCGGTCTCAATCTTTTGGACACTGGAAAGTCCCTGTTTCAATAAAACTGAACACAGTTGGACGGCCTTTGCCCCAGCAAGCAGTTGTTTTACCACTGTACTGCCACTATATATACCTGTAGAAGCGCAAATATCGTAACGGACTTCCTCACTCATCAGGGCAGTCCATCGCAGAGAAAGTGCATACTCATCCTTGCTGCTGTACATCTGGGCAGGAATCAAGGCGAGCTTATCGATATCAATGTCAGGACTATAAAACCTATTGAAAAGGACAACACCATCCACAGATAGTTCATCAAGCCGTCTCATCACATGTGCCAAAGAAGAAAACGAGGGCCCCATCTTCAAGCTTAAGGGAATCTTGATCTTCTTTCTTGCACTTTTCACCAACTGCAAGTACTCCTTCTCAACGGTATTTCCCTCGACCTCGACATCGGCTGCCACCACATAATGATTCAATTCTATGGCGTCAGCTCCGCATGAGGCGAACCTATTGGCATATTCAATCCAACTTCCATTCTCCCGACAGTTGATAGAGGCGATTACGGGAATACTCAGGGCTTTCTTTGCATCCTCCAGTAATTGCAGATAGGCATCAATATGTCTCTCCCTGCTGGCACCTTTCAAAAATCCATAGGCATCTGCATGGGTAAGATACCCTTCGGCCCCATCGACAGCAAGATCACTATCAGACTCGATCTGCTCCTCAAATATTGATTTGAGCACGACAGCACTGATATTTGCATCCTCACAACGTTTGAGATTGTCCAATGAAGCCGTCATCGGACCGCTTCCTGCAATAATGGGGTTCTTTAAATTCAATCCAAGATATGTTGTTGACAAATCTGCCATGGTTTTCTCCTCAATTAAAACTACAGTTCTCTGCCCTGAGGCACAGTCACAACGAGTATACCATGATTAGCATCAATTCTCCAGAGAGCTGTTGTCAACTTTTCTCTACAGTAAAGACAGCAAAATGGGGTGTCAGATGAGACACCCCCATAATAATAGAGAAAAAGAACGGGTCTTAGAGGATATAAGGTATTCTGAAATTATGTGACTGGTAGACCACAAAGGTTTCCACTTCCGAAATTTCGGAAATCTTATCGAGCTCCTGCTTGAAGAAATCGAGCAAGCTCAGCCCCTCTTCCTCACTTAAGACCAGCTGGACGATCAAATCATAGCGACCGGTAACTACAGCTGCAGAGATTACTCCACGCAATGAAGAAAACTCCTTTGCCTTGCGTTCCAAATCCAAGGTTTTAAGCTTCACTCCCATCATGACCACTTGAAGACCAGGTACGGTCTCTGGATTGATCAAGCCGGAAATCTGCAAGACCCCTTCATCAATGAGTTTATTCACCCTGGCTCTGACAGTGTTTTCGGTAATGCTGAGTTCTTCAGCAATTGCACTGAAGGGCTTTCTTCCGTCGCACAACTGTCTGATAATCGCCTTGTTTGTCTCATCCATCTTCACTTTCATGGCAACTTACCCATTCTTCCTTTCAAAGTCCTTCATAAACTGAGCAAGAGAAACGACGTCTTCTTTTGGAAGAGCGTTATAGACACTTGCCCTCAGACCACCAACAGAACGGTGACCCTTCAAGCCCAACATACCGGCCTTTTTGGCTTCATTGATAAACTTTTCTTCAAGCTCCTCACTTGGCAACCTGAATACAATGTTCATTCTTGACCTATAGGCAGGATCGACAGGACTTCTGAAGAATGCAGAGCCATCGATTACATCATACAGAATGGAACTCTTTTCAACAGCTCTCTCGAGCATGCCCTGTGTCCCACCATGGGCCTTCACCCAATCAAGAACAAGCTTGACAGCCCAGATAGAGAAAACCGGAGGAGTATTGTACAAACCCTTGTTGCTGGCATGCAAAGAATAATCCATGTATGCAGTCAGATTCTCGTTTTGACGTTCAAGCATGGACTTCTTCATGATAATGAAGGTCGCCCCGGCAGGACCAAGATTTTTCTGCACACCACCATAAATCATGGAGAACTTATCAACATCAATCGGTCTGCTGAAAATATCACTGGACATGTCGGCGATCAAGGGAACAGCACCGGTGTCAGGGAAATCCTGCCATTCAATACCCCCGATGGTCTCGTTTGAACAGAGATAGAGATAGCTGGAATTTTCGCTAGGCTTTACATTCTTTGGATCAGGAAGAGAAGAATACTTGTTGGCCTTACCATCATAATAGTAATTGACCTTTCCCAGTTTTTCAGCATCGTCAGCGGCCTTATTGGCCCAGGTACCACTTCTGATGTAATCGGCTACCGTGTTTGGACGAAGGAAGTTCATCGGAATCATGGTAAACTGCAAGGTTGCTCCACCACCAAGGAAATACACATCATACTCATCGCTGATGCCCAGCAGTTCCCTAAAGAGAGCAAGACACTCGTCATACATATTCTCGAACATACCGCCACGATGACTGGCCTCGATCATGGAGAGTCCCTGTCCTTGAAACTCAACCATCTGTTCTGAGATTTGTTGCAACACTTCCACCGGCATGACCGAAGGACCTGCAAAGAAATTCTTCTTACGTTCCATCAGATAACTCCTTCCTTGTGTAATTCATCCAAAATATCATAGGTCTCCTCGCCGATGCGAGCAAGATTCTCTACACTGTTCGCCCCAACATGAGGAGTGAGGGTAACCCTCTCTGCCTTGAGAATTGGATAATCCTCGGCGGGTGGGTCGGTAGGCCAAACATCAGTGCAATACCAACTCACAGACCCATCATCGAGCATGGCAATCATATCATTCTCATCAACACACTTTGCACGACCGGTATTGATGACTACTGGCTTTTTCGTACAATTGGCAATTAGATCACGATTGACCATCCCTTGAGTCTCTGCGGTCAAAGGAAGATGCAATGAGATATAATCTGCGTTACGAACAGCCTCTTGAGGGCTTTCCATCATCTGTGCCGCATCAGAAGTAGAGACATATTTATCATAGGCCACCACGTGCATCCCGAAAGCCTTGGCACGCTCGGCAACCTTTCTGGCAATATTGCCGATACCGAAAAGACAGAGGGTCTTTCCATACAACTCAGTTCGTTTTGTGTTCTTCAACCACTGACCACTCTTCATGCCGTTATGATAGGTCACCAAATTGTTGGGTGTACTGAGCATCAGAGCAAAAGCCAACTCAGCAACAGCAATGGATGAGGATTTAGGTGTATTTCGGACGACTATACCCCGCTGCTCTGCGTAGTTTTTGTCAATATTATCAATCCCGACCCCTCCTCGGATAATCACCTTGAGGTTTGGTGCTTGATCGATATACTCCTTTGTACACTTGGTCTTACTGCGTACAAGCACGACATTGGCTTCGCCAAGGCGCGATTTGTCTGTGGTTACTTCCCCGAACGCTTCTAAGCGACTGGGCAACGCTGCATCAAAGGCATCAGAAATGAGAATAAGCATACGTGTACATTCCTCTCTTTGCTGTGTGGTAAGGGTGAGAACACCCCAATTTTTCTTCTACAGCAATTGTACACCAAAAAACGTCATTATGTCTAATTTATTTTGTATTTTTTACCGGATAATGAAAAATTCCCTTTAAATCTTTCCGGATAGGAAGAATTAAGGGAATTTTTATACACAAAAACTGGAAACATTGATTTACATTGTAAGAAAACCGTCGGGATTCCGACGGTTTCCTGCTCTATTAAAAGCCTTTTGATCCGTGCAATTTTCGCACTTTCTTCATCTGCTTGCGTGCAAGAGCTTTCTTTTTCCTGTTAAGGATGGTGGAGGGCTTTTCAAAGTACTCCCGCTTCTTCCATTCGCGGATGATGCCTTCTTTCTCTACCATACGCTTGAAGCGCTTGATCGACTTCTCAAGAGGCTCATTATCGTCTACTTTAACGAATGCCATATATTAAAATCACCCCCCTTCCCGATTACTGGGTTCATATTCACAGACAGTAGCTTGCCCGAAATTGACAGCTTCTGTCAAGTACACCTACTTAGTTTGCGCCACAGCTTTGATATCCAGAACGGTCAGCTGCAAACTCTCCTGGTTCCTAAAATAATTTCTTCCAAGCTTGAAGGCTACACTGACCATCGTTCCCTTGTCGAATTCCTTGCCCACCTTGTCTGCAGCCTGCCAAAAGAGGGCCGGCCACTTATACTCACCGAACGAGAGCGTAAGCTTCACATGTTGGTTGCTCGAGTTCTTATTGTTCAAAAACTGAATATCCTCAATAAGAGCACCTTCCATCAGCAACGTAAGAGGGGGATTCTTCTCACCATACGGCTCAAAGAATTCAACAACCTTTATAACCTCTGGAGTCATATAGGCAGGAGGCAGCGTACAATCAATGTACAACTCATCCTCTGTTTCCTCGGGACCACAAGCCATCCCATCAATCTCATCCATGACCCGTTTCTTGAACTGCTTAAGATGCTGCAACTCCATACTGAAGCCGCCAGCACAGGCATGTCCTCCAAAATCGAGAAAAAGGTCATCGAATCGAGAGAGGAATTCTCTGGCATTGAAATAATGCGGGCTGCGCATGCTTGCAGAAACGCGCTTACCATCCACTGTAGCCAGCACAATCGAAGGAGCGTTGAACTGCTTGAGCAGGCGACTGGCCATAACACCGGTAATACCACGACTGATCGAACCATCTTCGACGACGACCAGCTTTGAGCCCGTGGACTCAAAGCTCTGTTTTGCCTGTATGAGCATTCTGTCCCAAGCGTCTTCCCCGAGTTTCTGTCGCTCCTTATTCATTCTCAGCAATTGGCTAGCAAGTTCTTGCGACTGTTGCAGATCTTCACTTAGCAACATCTCTACGGCCACCGAAGGCTTCCCCATTCTTCCTGACGCATTGATAACAGGACTTATCTGCCACGAGATATCACTTGTGGAAAGCTGCTTGCCAAGCAGGTTTTGCATGGTGAACAAAGGAATGAGTGATTGCCTTTTCCCTTGCATCAAAACCTTCAAACCTCGCTTGACCAATATCCTGTTCTCATCCTCCATCGGCATAAGATCGGCCACAGTGCCGATTGCAACCAAATCGAGCAAAGCCTCATATTCGCTGTCCAATGCAGGATATCGTTTCATGCAATACGCAACAAACAGGGTGTAGAGTACTTGCAGCTCATCCTTCTGATGCACAGAATAGCGAACAGCACGGCTGATATTGGAGAGAGAAAAAAGTCCTTTGCCCTTGATGATGGGCATCACCCCTTCCATCTGGGGCCGCATCTCCACCAGATGAATATCTACATGCTTCCCAAAAGCCTGCTTCAATTGTACAAGTTCAACCTCTGCATCCAAAACCAAGATAGGCAGTCCACAGGATAGAAAATCAATCACCCTGCTCTTCTGTACTGAGATAAGACCGGGGTTGATCTCTTCAATGACACGATCGATGACCAGAAGGTTCTCTATGCGCATTGCTTGGATGATAACAGTATCAGGACCTGGCTGGGCATGGAGCAGGATGCAGTCCTCTCGATAGAAGTCCGTCTTGCTGAAACGCATGGCCCAGATAACCTTTGCCACTACACCACAACCGGCAAGATGCTCAAAAGGATAGCCGCACCCAGGAACCTTTGGGTCGATGATGGCCAGGGCAGGAGGAAGAGAATCACCACTGATATGATGGTCCAAAATGATTGTATCCATCCCCAGGCTGTGTGCGTGGGCAATCTCTTCAATATTGGAAATCCCACAATCTACGGTGATGATCAAGGTAACCTGTTCGCGATATGCCTCATCCACCTTGCTGATGGTCATACCATAGGGATCATCTCCCTCTGGAAGCTTATAGCAAACATCGAGCCCCATCTTTCTCAATTCAAGAACCAGCAATGAGGTGCTGGTAATGCCGTCGACATCACGATCACCGATGACACAGACCTTCTCCCCTTCGCTTACAGCCTCATTGATTCGATCAACCACCTCTTCCATATCATCGAAGAGAAAGGGATTGTGAAGATACGTCAGTTCATGTTCCAAAAAAAACTTAACTTGCTCGGCTTTTGTCAAGCCTCTTCTTGCAAGAATTGAACTATACAATACATCGAGGCCATACTGCTCATGGAGCCTTCGTATATCCTCTCGTGATACTGGAGCCTTTTTCCAAACCATATTCTATCAACCTTTTCATAAGTATACTGTTTCATTGCCCGCTCTCCTGCCACAAGATTTCAGAAGAGAGGGTCTTTAGTTGAGCACCGCATATCAAGCGCGAGTACTCAAGCAAATAGCGCTTTATGCGCAACGTTGCTGTAGGGCTCAAAGGGACCTGTATGCTTTGGGAAAAATCCAAAACCATGGTTGTGCGCAGGTACCTTCGGGCTCCAGGAGGAAGAAAAAGCGTTGCATCGAGTGAGGAACATGCCTGACAGCAAGGAGAATTCAAAAGCGAAGAAAAGGAAAGAATTTCCTGCTCTTCATACAATCGCTCACAAATCGGACAATTCTTATAATCCGTCCTCAAACCCAATATATCAATCATCTGATGGATAAACTGAATCAGAATTCTATCAGAAAGTGAAGGATATGCAACCATTGCATCAAGGGCTTGGCTGAGCAACCTATAGGTGCTTGGGCTGTCTCCTCCGCTGGTCTTCAGGATCAACTCAGAAAAAAACAGGGCACTGTACGTCTTTTGCAGATCCTGTCGGAGCTCTTGATGGGTTGCAATCACCTGCAAGTCCTTCAATGTATAATCCTTTTTGACAGGATTGTAATACAGAAAGAATCTTCCATCGGTAAAAACCTCTGCCTTCACCGATTTATGGGCTTTCTGTGCTCCATAACTTACCGCATCAATGAGTCCAAAATCCACACTGAGCAATTTCAGCCGTCTATTATGCTGACCGTACCGTTGACTGTGCAGGACGATAGCCAATGACGAGACGTTACGCTCCATGAATCCTCCATTTTCTAGAGTAGAGAATGAAAGGTAAAAAATCAACTAGTTGGAAGAGTGACAGCTGTGTGATATGCTGTCGAGGATGAAACGAATCTGTGCCCTTCTGATGACAGTTTTCTGCTTGGCAGGCCTTTGGGGCTATAGTGTTCTTGAGCGAACCATTGAACAACCGTTTGACAGTGTCAAGGAACTTGCTTCTGTGGATATACAGAAGAGTCTTTCAACCCACCAGAAAACCTGGGCAGAACAAACCAAGGTCCACCTACTGACCATTGGACCTGGCGATGACCTGTATGCATGGTTCGGGCACAGTGCATTGATCGTCACCAGCCCATCAGGGACAAAGATCATGTACGACTGGGGGATTTTCGACCCGAACCAGGACCATTTCTATCTAAATTTTGCCAGAGGACGGATGTACTACTATGTTGTTGCCAGTGAAGCAAGCTGGCGCATACAGGATGCACTAGAGGAAGTAAGGGACGTATCCTTGATAGAATTGAATTTCTCCAACGAAGCAAAACTGGCAATCATCTCCTTCTTGAATACCTACATACAAGGCGACTACAGAACATATCTCTACCATTTTTATGATGACAACTGCGCTACCCGCATCAGGGATATCATAGACCGAGCAACTGACGGGGAGTTCAAGATTTGGGCAGAACAAAAACAAGAGCGACCGAGCCTGAGAAATCAAGTAATGCGCTACATGATTCATGATCGTGCAGTATTTTGGATCTTGGACTTCCTGCAAGGGCCATCGGTAGATAAAGAACTCAATCATTACGATGAGATGTTCCTGCCTTTACTGCTTGAGCAAGCTGTCATGGACTTCACTTACAGCGACGGCACACCAATGGCAATCTCCCGTGAAGTCTTATTGGATACGCAAGACCTGGCTATACGCTTCTCGATAGATGAAAGCTCACGCACCTATACTTGGTTCTATGCAATCCTTGGACTTTTAGCAGCTTCCGCTCTTCTGCTGTTGGGCCTGAAATACCCTGCTCTCAAACGATGGGTATTGGGGTTGTTCTGCGTGTTCTTAGGGGTTTTAGGCAGCCTGCTTCTCTTTATGATGACATTCTCTGATATGGATATGACCTACTTCAATGAAAACATCCTCTTCGTAAACCCCCTGCTTTTCTTTGCATCGTACAGTATCCTCATAAGAAAGAATACTCAGTCAAGGATGCTGAGCATTCTCAGTCTTATCATGATGATTCTGCTTCTCAGCAAACTCTTGGTCCCGTCAATTATGACCCAAGACAATCTGAGAATAATACTGTTCTTGTTGCCCATCTATCTCTCAGGGGCGGGAAGAGAGCGCTTGAGCCATGGTAAAAAGAGGAAGGCGTTCTAGAGAGAGCCTTTTCGCAACAATAAGAGCTGGAAATCCCTCTATCTGCCTGTTATAAAACTCTGCTTGGTTGTTGTAGAGAGCTACACTCTCGGCCAACTTTTGTTCAACCTGATACATATACTCAAAATAGGGAGCGTATGAGGGATAAGAAGGCTTTGCGAAGAGTTCTCTCTGTAAATCAGAGAGGAGACGGTCCATCCTTACATATAAGGAACTAATGGAGGCAACATCATCGATTCGGTAATACTCATCGGTGATGTTGGAAAGTTCATTATGCAAAAGAGAATGATCAACAAGCGCCAGCAAGTTTTCAAGCGTTGCAAAACGCTCCTCTACATGACCATCAACAGCACCTCGCAATTGCTGCGCCTGTTGCAGATACCCACCAAGGCGCCTGACGTTGTTCTGATCTATGGCCAAAATTGCAAGTGTGAGCAAGAAGACAACCACCGCAATGCTGATTACAGCACTGCGGCGATCCTTGAAATATGGCTTTTTAGAGGACAATCTTCGTTCCTTTTCCTTCGTATAGGGCTCCATAAAGATGCTCTGGATCAGTTATCAAACCTACATTTCCTGTTGAACGAACAAAATCTACGATAGCCTGTACCTTCGGCAGCATGCTTCCTGGGGCAAAATGCCCTTCAGTAATATACTGCTGTGCTTCTTCAACACTGATGGTATCAAGACTTTTTTGATCCGGTTTCCCAAAATTCAAACATACTTTTTCGACTGCAGTGGAAATGACGAACAGATCTGCCTCAAGCTGTTTGGCCATCAATGCAGCTGCAAGGTCCTTGTCGATGACCGCTTCTTTGCCCCGTAAAAAACCCTCTTCATCTCTGACAACCGGAATACCACCACCTCCGCCTGCAATGACAATGACCTTATTGTCAAGCAGAGTCTTGATGGTGTTCAGTTCAACGATAGCCTTGGGCTTTGGGCTTGCTACGACTCTACGGTACCCGCGTCCAGCATCCTCAACACAAGCCCAATTGTCATGCTGCATATGATAGTCGGCATCTTCCTTCGTCATAAAAGAACCGATCGGTTTGGTTGGTTTCTGAAATGATGGGTCATTGTCGTCGACTTCAACCTGTGTAACCACAGTTGCAACCTCTGGATTTAAACCCAGTTTGAAAAACTCATTTTTCAACGCCATTTGAAGTTGATATCCAATGGCACCTTGGGTGTCAGCCACGCAGCTGTCCAGAGGAACTGAGTGTAAAATAGAACGCGAAAATTCTGCTCTCAGGAGGATGAAGCCGACCTGAGGTCCGTTTCCATGGGCGATCACCACCCTGTGCCCTGCTTTCACGAGTTTGGCGATGTGACTAGCGGTTTTTCGTGCAGCCTCATACTGAGCCTCAACGCTCACGTGCTTGGGGTCCTCGATCAGAGAGTTCCCTCCGATTGCAATGACTATCAATTTACTATCCATACAAGTTCCTTCCTTGTGTTACCTGTCAAGAATTTCTCTCTTTATCATAGCACGACTGCAACAAATTGCAACAACTTTGCAAATAGGTTTGGATAAATTTCTGCACGCTATTTGACCCTCTTGTATGCTTTCGATACACTTTCGCCAAGTGAGGAACAACAATGGAACTGAAGACACCAACATGGGACAAAAAAGAGCTTTTTTTGTTCGCTCTGTACATCACCGCGATGATTGTCGTCAACACCGTCGGAAGCAAGATCATCAACTTATTTGGGGTTCGTGTTTCTGTAGGAATTTTTTTCATGCCGCTTCTCTTTCTTATCACCGACGTGATTGGAGAGGTAAAGGGGCATGAACACGTTACGTTGCTGGTGAGATACTCAATTCTCATGCTGGCGCTTCTGTTCGTGGTAACAGGGATTTTTGTGAAAATCCCACCCCATCCAACGTGGGATTTACAAGATGAATATCAACAGATTTTTGGGATGAGCATGCGTATGAGCATGGCAAGTTTGGTCAGTTTTGCAATCAGTCAAACAGTGGATATATCCATCTTCCTGCAATTCAAAAAAATCAGTCATGGAAAGATGCTTTGGCTCAGAAACAACCTCAGTACAATGGCCAGCCAATTCGTGGATACCGTCATCTTCATGTTTTTGGCATTCTATATGATGACCCCGAAGTTTACCGTTGCCTATGTATTTTCCCTGGTCATCCCCTACTGGCTTTTCAAGGTGGTTTTTGCCTTGGTGGATACACCATTATGCTATCTTGGAGTAAAATGGTTGAACAAAGACAAGTAGTCACTTTCCTTTCAGAAAAAGATTGTGTACCTTTAGTTCGGAAGGGATGAGTATTCCTTCCGAATGTTTTTGTTATATGGAGGCGCTATGTCTGAACAGGAACTGATGCCCATTGAGCAACTGCTTCCCAATAATTTATTTATACTCCCGGTTACCGGGAATCCTGTATTTCCTGGCCTGTTTACCCCCTTGATGATCACCGACAACCAGGATGTCGAGATTGTCAACCAAGCAATCAAGCATGGAGGATTCCTTGGATTGTTGTTGGTAAAGGATGAGACACAGAGCGAGGAATATACTGCCGAGAATCTCTATACAGTAGGGACCGTTGCCAAAATTGTAAAGAAAATCAAACTCCCCGACGGGGGGATCAGCATATTCATCTCAACCCTTAAGCGTTTTGAGATCAAGCAGTATTATCCAAGCGGACCATATCTTGTGGCCGAGGTAACCTATCTTGAGGATATCGAAGACCAACAAGAAGAGTTGCGTGCTTGGACAAGGCTCTTGCTCTCTGAGATGAAGGTACTGACAAAGAACAACCAACTCTTCAGCGAAGAGATGCGCTTGAATATGGTCAATATTGATCATCCGGGCAAGCTCGCTGATTTTATTGCAAGTATCCTGAATGTACAACGCAAGGAGCAGCAGGCTATCTTGGAGACGCTTGAAGTACAGAAACGAATTGAGAAAGTCCTTGTTTTCATCAAAAACGAGCAGAATATCGCCCAAGTACAAGCCAAAATCCAAGCTCGGGTAAACCAAAAGATTGAAAAAAACCAGCGCGATTATTTTTTGCGCGAAGAACTCAAATCAATCCAACAGGAACTAGGCCTCACCACCAACCCCAAGGTTGAGCTGATCAACCGTTTGAAGGCAAAATTCAAGACTCTTCCTCTCCCTGTAGAAGCACAAGAGACCGTAGAGCGAGAGATGAGCAGGCTCGAAGCAATGGATCCGTCGAGTCCAGAGTACTCAATCGCGAGAACGTATCTTGAGATAATCAGCGACCTTCCATGGAAAGATCCTAAAGCCGAGAATTTCAGCATCAATAGTGCCCGAAAAATCTTGGAGAAAGATCATTATGGAATGAAGGATGTCAAAGACCGTATCTTGGAATTCCTTGCTGTCCGAAAGAAAAAACAGGATACAAAAGGATCCATCATTTGTCTGGTAGGCCCTCCTGGCGTGGGAAAAACGAGTGTAGGAGTATCCATTGCTCGTTCTCTGAAAAAAGAGTACTTCCGCTTCTCTGTAGGCGGAATGAATGACGAAAGTGAAATAAAGGGCCACAGAAGAACCTATATTGGAGCAATGCCAGGAAAAATCATCCAAGGCCTTCGCATAACCAAGAGCAAGAACCCTGTATTCTTGATTGATGAAATCGACAAGATGGGTGTTTCTTATCAGGGTGATCCCGCAAGTGCTCTGCTTGAGGTCCTTGATCCTGAGCAAAACACAGCGTTCAGGGATACGTATCTTGACATCCCCTTTGATGTCAGCCAAGTACTCTTCATCGTTACAGCCAACACCTTGGAAACAATTCCAAGGCCCCTTTTGGACAGGATGGAGATCATTCAGCTCTCAGGATACACAAGCGAGGAAAAGCTGGCCATCGGCAAAAAATATCTCGTTCCAAAATCCTTGGAGAAGCATGGGCTTACCAAAGAGGAAATCAAGTATACTCCTACGATACTTCGTAAGATAGCAGATGAGTATGCTCGGGAAGCTGGAGTGAGAAACTTCGAAAAATCATTGCACAAGATCAACCGCAAGGTGGCTCTCAAGTTGGTGGAAAATCCGGATACCAAGTTGCCGATCACTATTGATGATGCACTTTTGTATGAGTTTTTGGGCCAGCCGGTATTCGTCGAGGACGAGATAGTGACTGCCGATAGATCGGGTATGGCCGTTGGCTTGGCTTGGACAAGCATGGGCGGGGACACCTTGATCATCGAAGCTCAGAACACTCCAGGAAAAGGGGATATAAAACTCACAGGACAGCTTGGAGATGTCATGCAAGAATCTGCATCCATCGCCTACACCTGGGTAAAATCCCACGCCTCAGAACGCAATATCAATCCTGCTTGGTTTGAACAAAATGCAATACATCTGCATGTACCGGAGGGCGCCACTCCCAAGGATGGACCTTCTGCAGGTATTACCATGACCGTAGCTCTCTACTCATTGGTTACCAATCAGGTGATCGCTCCAAATCTAGCGATGACCGGAGAGTTGACTCTCAAGGGCAAGGTAATGCCCATCGGAGGGCTGAAGGAAAAGGTTCTTGCTGCTCGAAGAAATAAGATCGACAGCATCATCATTCCCCAATACAACAAGAGGGATCTTGACAAGCTGGATGAGACAGTTACCAAGGGAATCACCTTTCACTTGGTGGGAACGATAGAGGAAGTGCTGGCAATTGCATTCCCCAAGGACAAGGAGCGCAAGCTGGAGAGTATGCCAAACAACGCGGGACAAGGCGATGTAACGCAAATTGCCTCGATCAGTGCAGCCGTTGCCCAAGCGGTCAAGGAGGCTCTTCGTGAGCGTTGAGTTGCTCAGTCCTGCAGGCAACCTAGAGAAGCTGCGTCTCGCCCTTTCTTATGGGGCGGATGCAGCATATCTCGGCCTTTCTGATTTTTCTCTTCGCTCAAACGCAAAGAATTTCAGTGAACAGGATTTGGTTGAAGTAGCAAAGCTTAAGGCTGAAACAAACAAGCGCCTGTATTGTACGATGAACATGATTTTTGATGAAGAGCATATTGCTAAGCTCAAAGACCAGTTGGAACTGATCAAATCCTGGCCTTTCGATGCATTCATCATCAGCGATCTTGGACTGGTCCCAATCTTGCAGGATGCATTTGGCTCGGATGTAGAGCTGCATCTTTCCACGCAGGCAAGCTGCACGAACTCGTACAGTGCCTCCGTATATAAAAAGATGGGATTCAGTCGTATCGTACTTGGTAGAGAGACCCCGCTTTCTGATATACGGAAGATCAAGGACGCAAATCCTGATTTGGAACTGGAGGTTTTTGTACACGGAGCAATGTGTATGGCCTACTCAGGGCGTTGCCTGCTTTCTGCACATTTGTCCGGAAGAAGCGGCAATCAAGGTGATTGCTCACATACGTGCAGATGGAATTATCGTCTTGCTATTTCAGATGCAATGCTCTGTAGCGGAGCATTGGCTCTCGAAGAAGAACAACGCCCCTCTGTATATTATCCAATTTCCGAGGAAGATGGGTACACAACCATTCTCTCCTCCAAAGATCTTTGCATGATAGACCACCTTCAAGAATTGCTTGATGCAGGTGTCGATTCCTTGAAAATCGAAGGAAGGATGAAAAGCTCCTATTACGTTGCAGTAGTAACCCGTGCATACCGCAAAGCTTTACAGGCCCTTGAAAAAAAAGACCAGAGCCACCTGAGCTACCGAGAGGATTTATTCAACATAAGCCATAGGGAGTACTCAACCGGCTTCTTCTTTGGACACGGTCCGGTTGATCCTGCCATGGGAGAAAGTATCGACAAAAGTACAGAGCAAGGGTATCTACGAGACTATCTCTTTTGCGGATTCATTGCTAAGCAGGTAGCTCCGCAAACCTATTTACTTGATCTGAAAAACCAAATCAAGAGAGGTATGAAACTAGAGTTCATCTCCCCTGATATCCCCAAAATCGAGGATGAGCAGTTTGAACTTTTGGACCAGAGCATGCAACCTATAGACCAAGCGGACCACGGCAAGATCCAATACATACAAACTACAGTGCCTCTGAAGGAAGGCTATATCATCCGACGAGAAACTGTGGTTAAATAGAGCCATGCACAAACACATGCTCACTCTGCTGCTCTGCATCCTCAGTATGCAAGTTGCACTGCAAGGAACTGCTCTCGTAGATGATTTTCATTTCCTCAAGGAGAACGAGCTCTTTGTGCAGTTTGTTGAATCCGTGCGAAACGAGGGAAATTCTGAAAAAGCCGAGCAATTACGAGAAGCAATAATCAGGTCAGAAGGACCTATACAGCATCAATCTGTTTTATCCATACGAACAGCAACCATGCTATCACGTCTGTATACTGAACTTGTACCTCCACAAAAATCTCGTGCACAAGAGTTGCTCAAGGAAGCTGAAAGAGAGTTGAATACCTTGGAAGGAAGTCCCTTTTTCTCATTGATTCTTTCAGCAGAGATTGATTCGATTGCCTACCTGATCAACCCCAGAAGCTTGGGCAAAGGCATCAGCAGCAACTCAAAGATCAACAAGGCTTATGAGCAATTTCCCAACCAGGTATATGCCATACTTATGAAGGCAAGCAGTCTGCTCTATGCACCCCGTATTGCAGGCGGTAATGTGGAGAAAGCGTTGACGCTGTATCTTCAGTTGCTCAAAGAGAAAGAGATTCAACTCGCTCAATGGGATATAGCCAGCGTATACAGCAGTATTGGCATCATAGCTTCAAAAAGAAAGGAGTGGCAAACAGCCGTTTCTTATCTTGAAATTGCTAAAAATCTCTATGCTTTTGACCCAACACTGGATGAATATATTGCAGAAGCAAAGGAGAACATGCAGTGATTGTCATTTCATCACTCTTCTTTATTATCGGGCTTTGGGCCTTTCTTCTCTTCTTTTCCAATAAAAAATACCTGCAAAATCTGCAAAAGGGATGGCAAGCATACAAGAGTGACGAACTGATCACGGTGGCCGTTCCTGCTAGAAATGAAGAAGCATGCATCGAGCGATGCATTCGATCCTTATTGAAGCAAAGTCATACAAATCTTCAAATTTTAATACTCGATGATGCTTCAACTGACGCTACCCGCTCTATAGCCCAGCGCATCGCACAAGAAGATGATAGAATTACAGTCCTGCAAGGAAAACAGTTGCAACAAGGATATAGAGGCAAAATTTTCGCCATGCAACAATTGCTTGAAGCAAGCAAGGGCTCTTACATACTCTTCACCGATGCAGATACCATCCATACGGAAAATTCTGTAGCTTATGGCTTAGCCATGCTTAAAAAAACAAAGGCCTCTTTGGTCAGTGGATATCCTAAGCAACTTACCCCCTCTCTCCCTGTCGAGCTGATTGTAAGTGCCATGTTGTTCAATCCTGTCCTCTTTGTCCCGTTCAAACTGCAAGAGGAACTGCAAGCAAGGCTGTTTGCAATGGCAATTGGGCAATACCTCATGATCAAGACAGATGCTCTTGTAGAGGCAGGAGGGTTTGACTCCATTAAGAGTGAAACCTGTGATGATGTAGCCTTGGCTAGGATGTTCGCACAAAAGGGATATGGGCAAGTGTTCGCCCCAATGCAAGAGTTCCTATCTTGTGAGATGTTCACCTCTTTTTCGAGTGGGTGGCACTCGCTAGAGCGATCGATCAATGCCGTGGTCAAACAACATTTTTTAGGTCTTCTCTTGATTCTCTGTATTGTCTGCATTCTCATCCTCCTCTCCTGCTCTCCGTTCTTCACGCTTTTCATCCTCTCTCAGCTCTTTTTCAAGGAAGGGTTCCTGCTTGTTTTCGTGCTCAGCCTTGGAGGGAATATCCTTTTGTTCACTGCTTGGATGCGTGCAACCTCCTATTTTAAATTCTCTAAACAGTCTGGGTATTTTGTCCATTTGACCATTTGTTTTATTGTCTTGATGTATCTGCATGGACTGTATCTACATCTATCAGGGAAAGGTTTTGTTTGGAAAGGCCGTAATGTCTTGTAAAAAACCTTAAATTAAGCTCTTAATCGCGGGTTTCCCGCTTGCAGATGCTTAAAAGCGTGCTAGAATGAAGTAACCTAGTTTTATGGAGGAATCAATGACTATTCACGAGCAGATCGTTATGCAGTATGAATCGTACCTTGCGGAAAACCAGAAGTTTACCGAGAAGGGTGTAAAAGTTTCAGCAGCAAGGGCTCGTAAAGCCTTGGCTGAGATTGCAAAGCTTTGCAAAGAACGCAGAAAAGAGATCCAGGATGAGAAAGGCGAATAAAAGCCTCACTCCTTCTTCTGGCGTCCTCCACTAGGGCGCCTCATTTTTTATGCGATTTTCTCATAGCATTCCCAATGTTCTCTCACTGACGAGAATGTGTATGTCCCCTCTGCTTCTTGTTGTGAGAAATGATTTTGTATTTTTTCTTGTATTATATATTTTTATCACTGCAACTGATGCCCTTGACGGCTATCTTGCACGACGTTGTAACTGTTGTTCACTTCTGGGAAGCCGACTGGACAGCCTTTCTGATGGAGTTCTCTTTATAACGTTGCTGATTCTCGTTTTCCCGATTATCCTCTCCCATACACCCTCGCTTGTATGCATTCTATTCATCAGCGTCCTTCGTATTGGGAACATACTGGTCACCCGTTATAAACACCACGCTTATATGGTCATGCATACGTATGCCAACAAGGCAACAGGATTTGCACTGGTCATAGGAATCCCGTTTATCCTCTTTCATCCTGAACAGGTATTGCTTCGATATGTACTCTTTCTCTTAGCAGCAGTCAGTGCTGTTGAAGAGTGTTTTCTTTTGGTGAAAAACGATGAGTATAATCCAAACGAGAAAGGATTACTCTTTTCATAAGATAAGCGTCCTGACATCAGGACGCCCATGATTCTATACTGAATGTCTTATAGAAATGATTTGAGGAGTGCTAAATGCTTATCGCCCTTCTCAATCTTCTCTTCAAATTCCGCCTTCTTGCCCCGTTCCTTCTCGATTGCCTCAGCTTTCGCATTTGCAAGGAATTTTTCGTTTGCAAGTTTGTTCAGAACCTGTTCAAGGCTCTTCTGGTTCTTGATCAAATCTGATTGCAGTTTTGCTATCTCTTTCTCTACATCTATAGCTTCCCGGACAAAGACATACATCTCATAGCCCGTGCCGGCAACAGGGAACGCCCCCTCAACGGAGATTGCATCTTCAAGGTCAAGTTGCAAAGAAGAAGCAGCAACGAAAGAGGCAATCAATGCATTCTGTTCTGCAAAGAATGAGGATGCAACAAACTGCTTATCTGCCTTGATCACTACACGAATCTTTCTTTCAGCGGGAATACCCAGTTCTGAACGAACAGCCCTGAGCGAGGTTATTGCTTCCTGCATCCGCTTTACCAAAGAGGCCTCTTGTGGATGACTCTTAGCTTCGTCATAGGATGGATAAGCACTTTCTATCAGTTGATCACACACATTCGGGAGCTTCTGATAGATTTCCTCACTAATGAATGAGGCGAAAGGATGCATCAAACGCATCGATTGAGCCAGGAGATCGAGCAATATGGTCACTTGCCTCTGTTTCTCCTGTACATCTTCACTGTAAAGCCCCTGCTTGGCGCTTTCCACATACCAATCACAAAAGTCATTCCAGAAGAAGTCATATACAGCCTGTGCCCCGTCGTTGAACTTATAGTTCTCCATCGCAATCTGCACTCGTCTTGCTGCATCATTGAGCTGATGATAGATCCAAAGATCCATGGTTGTGAGTGAAAGATCTTCTATCTTTGCAAGCTCAAGCCCTTCAAGATTCATTAATAGAAAACGGGCGGCATTCCACACCTTGTTTGCAAAACGAGACCCGAGCTTGAAAGAGTCCATGTCGATGAGGATATCCTGGCCTTGGGTAGCCATAAAAGCGAGGGTAAACTTCATGGCATCAGCACCATATTGGTCCACGACCTCAAGAGGGTCGATACCATTGCCCAAGCTCTTGCTCATCTTTCTACCCTGTTTGTCACGTACCAACCCGGTGATGTAAATATCCTTGAATGGGACTTCTCCCAAGAATTCCAGAGAAGCCATTATCATCCGGGAAACCCAGAAAAAGATGATGTCGTACCCGGTTACCAACGTACTGGTTGGAAAATATCGCTTCATATCCTCAGTGGCGTCCGGCCACCCGAGAGTACTGAACGGCCAGAGCCAAGAACTGAACCACGTATCGAGAACATCGCTCTCCTGCACCAAGTCTTCTGAGTTACAGTGAGGACAGCTGGTGGGATCTTCCACAGAGACTATCAGTTCATGACAGGCCTGACATTCCCATACCGGTATGCGATGGCCCCACCAAAGCTGACGGCTGATACACCAGTCATGAATATTTTCAAGCCAATGTGTATAGGTGTTCTCCCAATGCTTGGGATAGAAGACCACTTCTTTTTGCTGCCAGGCAGCAAGGGCTTTTTGGGCCATCTTTTCCATTCTGACGAACCATTGATTCGACAGATAAGGTTCTATGACAGTATGACAGCGATAACAATGACCTACATCATGGTTATGCACTTTCTCACTGATCAGATATCCCTGCTCCTTCAGATCGGAGACCACCAAGGATCGAGCCTGAACGGCATCAATATTGCGGTACTTCTCTGGACAGTTTTCATTGAGGGTTCCGTCAGGATTGAGTACATTCACCTTCTCAAGATTGTGACGCAATCCACACTGCCAGTCGTTCGGGTCATGAGCTGGTGTTATTTTCACCATGCCGGTACCAAAACTCATATCAACAAAGCTGTCTGCGATGATGGGTATCTTCTTGTTGGTTAGCGGTAAATCCACCAAGGTTCCGATCAAATGCTTATATCGCTCATCCTCAGGATGCACAGCTACGGCAACATCGCCGAACATGGTCTCAGGTCGGGTTGTCGCCACTGTAATGTAACCAGAGCCGTCACTATAGGGATATCGCACATCGTACAGATGACCTTCCAGCTGTTGATACTCGACTTCATCGTCTGCCAAAGCAGTACCACACTTCGGACAATAATTAACCAGGTATTCACCCTTGTATATCAAGCCTCTCTGATACAGGGTGACGAAGCTTTCACGAACTGCCCTGCTGAGCCCTTCATCCATGGTGAACCGTTCATGGTCCCAGTCACAACTGCACCCGATCTTCTCCAATTGCTTCTTGATGATGCTGTGATGCTTATCCTTGACTTGCCAAGTCCGTTCAAGAAAGCGTTCTCTTCCCAAATCCTGACGACGCAATCCCTCTTTGGCAATCTGACGTTCCACCACATTCTGCGTAGCTATTCCTGCATGGTCAGTTCCAGGAACCCACAAAGCCGGACGACCGGTCATGCGGTAATATCTTGTGAGGATATCTTGAAGAGAATTATTCAGGGCATGGCCCATATGCAGAATACCGGTGACGTTTGGAGGAGGCATGACTACAGTAAACGGCTTACCTTCACAAGAAGAAGGTTTGAACTTCCCTTCTTGCAACCAACGCTGGTAAATTCGATCCTCAAATTCTTTGGGGTCATAAGCCTTCGATAAAACAACTGCCTTCACGATATGCCTCCTACGCATGAAACGAGTACGGCAATAGTACCAAAATAGAGAAGGCTCTACAAGTAATGTAGAGCCATCTCAAGAAGAACAGAGTATGTATAGCTTATTGAAGAGGTGTTACCGCCTTCACCTCCAACTTGACTGCATACCCCAATGCATCAAGATGTTGTACAATCTGCTCGAGACTGAACATGTCAAGGGAAGGTTTCTGCACATCGGTAACCTGTCTGATATGCATACTGTCTATTGGAGCGGAAATTCCTGGAAGGATTTCCTGCCCCTGTTGCACACTCGTGCCAAACAGAACAAAGGCCCCGATAAAGACCACTACGAAGGCGGCAGCTGAAGTAATCAACGCAGGTACAAGCCGTACTTGGATTTTCTTACGAAAAATATGTTGCTTCTTGTTCGCACTGGGAAATCGTGTTTTCTCAAAATACGCAAATACCCGATCCTGATGCATCTTAATTTCTTCATCAGAGATTACCGAATCTTGCACCTTTTGATGCAATACCCGCAATTGCTCAAGGCGTTGACGGCAGGCATTGCAATATCCAAGATGTTCTTGGACCTGGGTTTTCCAAGGTTGCTGCAATTCGTCGTCGAGATAGGTGTTCAATAATTCGTCATCTACACACATTGGCTACTCCTGGCCTAGAATCGATTCGAGCATCTTTCTTGCACGATAGACTCGCACCTTTACGTTACTTTCGGAAATATGCAACACCTGGGCGATCTGCTTGTAGTCCATATCTGTGTATTCTTTCATCACGATAACAAGGCGAAACTTCTGTGGCAGCTGATCTATGGCCTCCTGTACCAGCTTGCGTGTCTCTTTCTCGATCAACACCTGCGACCCGTCATTGTTGTTTGCATGATTGGTTGGATACTTCTTCAGCTTATCCACCATATTCATCTCACGGGCTTTCCGTTTCACTTGGTTGATTGCGAGGTTTTTAGACACCCGGATCAACCAATACTTGGCATCATCGAGTGTGGCAAAACTCATTCCCTTGTCAAAGAACCGGATGAAAGCTTCCTGGCAAATTTCCTCAGCAAGATCCTGATTATTGGTTACGTGATATACCACACGCATCAATATCGGGAATACCTGCTCGTAGACTTGCTTGAAGTCTCGCTCATCGTTGCTTTGTATTTCCATAACGTTAACAACTCACCAGTAACCAAGTTACATCTTTTTTTCCAAAGAGCTGCCCGAAGGTGTATCTTTGACTAGGTAGCCCATAGCATCCAATTCAGAGCGAAGTGCATCGGCTTCTGCCCACCGCTTGGCTTTCTTTGCCTCAATCCGTTTTTGCAGCAAAGCCAAGGCTTCATCACTAACCTGTACTTCTTTTGGGGCTTCTATACTTGCAAGCCTCAGGCCAAAAACCTGATCAAAATAGAGCGCAAGGCTGTACTTCTCGTCAACCGACAATTGATCGTCCTTGAGTACACCCCAAAGATCGGCAAGAGTACGGGGAGTATTCATATCCTGCTGAATATGCTCGAGAAAGGCTGCTTTATAAGAAACTGCCCTTGCTTGGGTAATCTCTCTCAGTTTCGCGCCCTCCTTCAGCAAGGCTTGTATTCTATCATACACATTCATGCGTGCAGTACGTGCTGTCTTGAGCGACTCAAAACTGAACTTCAGCTGACTTCGGTAATGGCCTCCAAGGCAGAAATATCGGTAATCCATAGGATCAAATCCTTTTTTCTGCAAGAGCTGCAAGGTCAAGAATTCACCCTTGCTCTTGCTCATTTTCCCTGTCTCGTCAAGCAAGAACTCACCATGCATCCAATAATTGACCCACTTTTTGCCAGTAGCTGCCTCACTCTGAGCAATTTCATTGGTATGATGAACAGGAATCGCATCGATCCCACCGCAGTGAATATCAAAAGACTCGCCAAGATAGTGCATGCTCATTGCAGAACACTCTATATGCCAACCAGGAAAGCCTCTTCCCCAGGGGCTATCCCACATCATAGCCTGATCACCATGTTTGCTTTTGGTAAACCACAGTACAAAATCCTTGCTGTTGCGTTTATTATCATCAGCTTGAACATCCTCACGCACGGCAGTACGCAAAGAATCAAGATCAAGACGGGCAAGCTTTCCATAGTCATCGATGGAATCAATGCTGAAATAGACATTCCCACCGCTTATATACGTATGCCCTCGTTCTTCCAGCCGCTTGATCAAATCAATCATCTGCTGGATGTGATCAGTTGCTTTGCACACTACAGTCGGCCTGATCATATTCAGCTCATCGTAGTCCTTGAAAAAAGCCTCGGTGTAAAAACGGGCAATTTCCCAAACAGAACGATTGGTCTGGCTGGCCATCTTCTCCAGCTTATCTTCCCCATCGTCCCCATCACCTGTAAGGTGTCCCACGTCGGTGATATTCATGACATGATGTACTGCAAAACCACTGAGCAGCAACGTTCTCTTAAGCAAATCCTCGAACAAAAAGGTTCTGAGATTTCCAATATGTGCATAGTTGTATACTGTGGGGCCACATGAATAAAGGCCGACTTCGTTTTCTTTCAGAGGAATAAACTCTTCTAGTTTTCGACTCATCGTGTTGTAAAGAAGGACAGGCATTGAGAGCTCCTTTAGGTTGCCCACCCCTGAAAAAGGGGGTAAGATGTCTCCATGTCTATCAATGTACGCAATAGCGGTGAAAAAATCAACCTTGAGCAAATGCTCACGCATCATCTTCCCTTGGCAAGTCACAGTACGATTCTTACCGGAGGAACTGCCGATCTTGCTGCGTCACCTGTCGATTTTGAAGAGTTGAGATCCTTATTGCTTTTTGCAAAAGACAATAATCTTCCTATATCAGTTCTGGGAGCTGGAAGCAACAGCCTTATCAGCGATGCTGGGATTAGAGGCCTTACGATACTCACAAATCATCTGCTTCGACGCCATGTACAAGGGGAGATGTTTTGTGTAAGGAGCGGATGCATCTTGGACAAGGCAATTGACCAAGCCATCGAGGACGGCCTGTCTGGACTTGAGTTGCTTGGAGGAATGCCTGGAACGATCGGGGGTGCCATCTGGGGCAACAGCGGCAACGCAGACACCCAAATCTCACAATATCTCTATTATGTTGATTACATGACCTTCGACGGAAAGCTGCACCGTATGCAGACCCACCTTGATGACTTCTCATACAGAACCTCACCCTTCAAAAAAATGAACGATGCCATCATTTATGAGGCAGGGTTCAGACTGTTTCCTACAACCCAAACCAGTGAAGTCCGTAAAAGAAAAGATACAGCAAAAAGACTAAAAAAACAGAGTGGACACTATGAAAGTCCGAGCTTGGGCTGCATTTTCAAAAATCCACCCATGATGGCCGCAGGAGAATTGATCGAACGTTGCAATCTCAAAGGATATAGCATCGGCGGAGCCCAGGTATCGAACCACCACGCAAACATCATTATTAATCCAAGGCACAATGCAACCAGCACCGAAGTAAGAGATCTTATTGAACACATCAAACAGGTCGTTGCACAAAAAACTTCCATCATTCTGGAAGAGGAGATCCGCTATCTTGGCCAATGGGACAGGTGATATAAAAGTGCAGAGACAGCGCCTGCTTTTTCGTATAGCGGACAATCATCTTGACCTTGTTTTCTTCAATGTTCAGTTTCAGGTCGATGGAGTTTTTTGAAACAGAAAGATACATCCCCTGTTTTTCCATAAAGAGCATGTGGCCAGTACCTGAAATAAATCTATAGCCCATTTTGATGCGGTCATATTCATAAGAGATTGTTGCCGTAAAAGTGCTTCTTTTCTCCCCTTTCTGATCATATTGGATGGATATTTGTTGTTCAGCCAGGACGTTCTGAAAGCGAAGCTCCCTTGTGCAGGAGGCCTTGTATGCCTGATAACTTCCTCCATAGATTGCCTTTGCCCCCACAGCACTGCTGATCGTATATGCTGCTTTTACAGGTGGTTGATTCATTGAGATGGTCAGACTTGTGCTATAGGGCCAATCATGATTACCCCAAGCCAAAGAGCCCTTTAGTGAGCGAGCATACAGGGTAAGACTCGTTATGCAGGTAAGTGCATGGTTTGTTCCACAGAAAGCCTCGATGTGCAGTCGCATCAAAGAAGTGTGATCCTCCCAACCAAAACACAACAGCTTGCCCTCAAGCCTTGTTTTATACTCTGCAAACAAGGTCGGCTGCTCTTGTTTGGGTATAGTAAGATATCCGATGAACAACCTGCCAAAACGCGTATAGAGAAGTGTCTCGTTCTCGGGGCCGTACAGATAGGAGATTGCGTGCGACCTGTAGGCAACAACACTCTGTTGCCATGATTTTCTTGGGAGAAAGGAGAGGTATGAAATGATCTCCTTCTCTCCAAGTTCAAACGCTACGCCCTTGTACATTGCAGACAAGCTGTAGCGAAAGCTCGCCTCCTTGGCAAGCTGAAGTCCTAAGCGAATCTCACTGGCGGGCTGCTTACTTGACCACTGCAAATCGAATTGCTGTTGCAACGGACTGCTGGATACAACAAACGTCTGCAAACTGTAAAGAGGAGAATACAAACACAACATCATCAAAATAATTACTACCTTCATAGTAGGAAAAGAACTATCTTTTCTTTTTTTGCTTCATGTTGATTATTCTTGGCATACGTGGTTTAATTGTTTGGTGTTAATTTTTCAATCTTTAATGCACAGCGCATGTAATAAATAGGAGTCATTCATGGTAATTCTGACCTTGAACTGTGGCAGTTCTTCTGCCAAGTACCAAGTCTATGATTGGGAGAACAAAGAAGTTCTTGCAGTAGGAGTTGTTGAACGTATCGGACTGGAGTATTCAACTATTGAACACAAGGCGATCGGGAAAGAAGAGTATACCACTGAGTTTTCTTCGCCCACTCACAAAGAGGCTATAGAACTCATCATAAGGATGTTGCTCGACCAGGAATACGGCGTAATCAAGGACCTCAAGGAAATCGGGGCTGTCGGACACCGCGTTCTGCATGGCGGCGAAGTATTCAAAAAGTCTGCACTCGTCACAGACGAGGTCATCTCCCAGCTTAAGAAAGTAATTCATCTTGGACCTTTGCACATGCCGGCGAACATCATGGGAATAGAAGCCGCTAGAAAGGCGATGCCGAATGTCCCGCAAGCCATTATTCTCGATACCGCATGGCATCAGAGCATGGAAGAAGAGGCGTTCATGTATGCTGTACCTTACTCCTGGTACACCGATTATAATGTTCGCCGCTATGGATTCCATGGAACCAGCCACCTCTACTGTGCAAAGCGAGCAGCAGTCTTGCTGAACAAGAAGAACGAGGATACAAATGTCATCATCTGCCACATCGGCAACGGGGCTTCAGTTTGCGCTGTGAAAAACGGAGTCTGCGTCGATACATCCATGGGACTCACCCCTCTTGAAGGCTTGATCATGGGATCTCGCTGCGGAGACATCGATCCGGCAATCATCAATTATATGATGGACAATACCGGTATGTCTGCCAAGGAAATGGACACGGTACTGAATAAGAAGAGTGGACTCATCGGCCTGTGCGGCAAGAGCGATCGTCGTGATGTTCTCAAGGCAAGCCTAGAAGGTGACAAAAAAGCTGCCTTGGCAATCAAGATGGAATGCAGACGTATTGCGAAATACATTGGTGGCTATGCAACACTGCTGGGAGGCAAACTTGACGCCGTCGTGTTCACCGCAGGAGTTGGCGAGATGGCAAGACACATTCGCCTGGGAGCCTGCCAGGGACTTGAAGCGATCGGGGCGGTTGTCGATGAATATAAAAATGAAGTCTGTTTCAGCAGAAACGGTGAATTTGAGATCAATACCGATGATTCCAAAGTCAAGATTCTGGTCATTCCAACCGACGAGGAATTGGTCATGACAGAAGATGCATATGCACTGATGAATGGGACCTACGACGTACACACCAACTTCCACTACAGTTTTGAGGAAAAGGACTACGTCAACAAAGCAAGAGAAAGGGACTTGCAGAAGAATATTCAGAAAGACCCTCGTCTTGCTTCAATACTTGCACAAAAGCAGTAAATTTTCTAATATAAAAACATACTTTACACCTTCCTAATACAGGAGGGTGTATTTTTTGAATTCTGAGACTAAAAACAGCATAAGATTATATTCAATACTTGTTTGGGAATTCTAATCTTCACCTTATATGAATCATGGCAAAAAGTGTGAATAAACAATGAAATCAGCCGAACGCTCTTGTTTTATACCCTTGTTGTATACTACCGTCTAGTCATGAGTACTATTCTTGTTGTTGAAGACGATGCTGACATCTTAAAGCTTATGCAGTTCACCTTGGAAAACAGTGGATATACCGTACTGAAGGCTCAACAGGGAAGGCAGGCACTTGAGCTACTGCAGCAACATGATGTCGACCTCATCACCCTTGATATCATGATGCCGGTCATGGACGGGCTTACTGCAATCAAGGAAATCCGCTATAATCTGCAAAGCAGTACTCCAATTATAGTTGTTTCAGCAAAAGGTGAAGAGAGCGACATCATTACAGCTTTGGAACTGGGAGCTGATGATTATCTCACAAAACCATTCAGCATGAACATCCTGAGCAGCAAAATCAGGGCGGTACTCAGACGTTCTTCTGAAATACAGGAACATATCCAGATTCACCATGAAGGCTTGTTCATGGACCAGGGCAAGCATCTTTGTTTAGTCGATGACACCGAGATTGAATTGACGGCGACGGAGTTTTCCTTGCTTTTTCTGCTTGCATCCAACGCTGAACAGGTTTTCACAAGAAATCAGATTATTACCAAGGTTAAAGGTAGCGATTATCCAGTTACAGACCGGTCCATAGATGTACAAATAGCCACTATTCGCAAGAAATTGGGCAATGTAGGTGCACGGATAAAGACTGTCTGGGGGATTGGATATACGTATAAGGAGTGCTGATGAGCCTTTTTCCCCTTACGTTAAAAAAACGCCTGATTTTGGGAAGTCTACTCATCATTGCACTTTCATTGTCGATTGCGCTTCTTTTTTCATTATCGAGCTTTACCAGCCTACAACGACAATTCGAAACCTCCATATTGTCCGATCATCTTGCCTACCTGAACCAAAGGTCTTTTGATTATGAGGATTATGATGAGTATGCACAATCCTTTTCAGTGCGCATCACCCTCATAGAGCAAAGCGGAAAAGTCCTGTACGATAGTGATTTTGAGCCCTTGCTGATGGATAACCATCTCATGAGGGAAGAGATACGACAAGCAAAAACACAGGCAAAAGGCTACAGTACACGATCATCCATCCACATGAATAAGCTGGTCACGTACGTGGCAACCACAACACCCGATGGATTGTTTCTCAGGGTAAGCCGGTCATATGACGTAATCCAAGCTTGGGTGCGCTATCATCTGAGAAATCTGCTCGCCAGCTTCGTTGCATTGGGCATCCTGACCTTCACCATGATAGTGCTAAACACAAGAAGCACCACCAAGGCATTACAAATTCTCACAGACACTGCTCTTCAATACCAAAAAGGCAATCTCTCCCACAGCAGTACCATCAAGCAACCCAAAGAGTATTCACTCTTGAACGACACACTCAAGGAAATGGCAAAACAACTGCAGACAACATTCAATGAATTGGGAGCAAGTGCGGTAAAATATCAAGCACTGCTAGATGCCATGCAGGACGGAGTTGTTCTGATTGACAGGCAGAAGACCATACTTATCAGCAATACGGCCTTCGACAGGATGTTCAATCAAGCGGAGAACACTGAGGGACTGTCGATAGACGCATTTTTGGATACGAGAGAAATCACCAAGGTGCTGGATGACGCACTACAAGCAGAGCAACTGACAACTACACTCTGGATTCATGAAGAGAAACAATACCAGATAACGCCTTCCCCGATTCTCAAACATGGGAAAGGAGTACAGGCTTTGGTGGTGACCATAAGCGATGTAACTACACTCAAACGGTTGGAACAAATCAAAAAAGATTTTGTGGCGAATGTCAGCCATGAGCTTAAGACACCCTTGACTGCAATCACTGGATTCTCAGAACTTGCCAACCAAGAGCAAACCAGTTTAGAACAGCTGCGTTATTTTAATGCAATCATCTTCGCAAACTCAAAAAGAATGCAAACGCTTTTGGAAGATTTGCTCTTGCTTGCCTCCTTGGAGGATGGAAAAACAGAAATACCTTTCTTTGCTTTGGAGGTTGAGAGCCTCATCCGACAAGCCATCGATGGGTGCAGACATCTTTCAGAGCCCAAGGAAATAGACGTCCAGGTAAAGATTCAAGGCAACTTGCTCGTCTGGGCTAATGAAGGACTTTTGCTTCTGGCGCTCATGAATCTCTTGAATAATGCAATAATGTACAGTGAACACAAAAGCACAATACAAATCAGTGCGAATCGTAAAGAACATTTTGTGTGTCTTGCGGTATCGGATCAAGGATGCGGAATCGCAAAGGAAGATCAACAACGGATTTTTGAACGCTTTTACCGAGTAGACAAAGCAAGAAGCAGAAAGGAAGGGGGAACCGGTCTGGGCCTGGCAATCGTAAAACACATCGTGACGATCCACCAAGGAACCATCAATGTGCAAAGCACAGTCAACAAAGGAACCACCTTCACTCTTTGTATTAAAGCAGTTTTGTAATAAGCCCTAGCCAACCTCAAAACTCTAGGTTTTTTAAAGCCTGTTTGAAATCCTTGCCACTCGCACGATTCTTGAGCACGTTCTCGATGATGGCTTGGGCACTCTCCCCTATTTGCTTTATCCTTTGCAACTCCACTTCTTGCTCTGCAAAAAGAGTACGAATTTCTTGTTCACTGAGCGTAGTTTCTTGATACAGATCAAATAGAATCTTTGCTGCAAATCGAGCCATAGGCTCTCCTCTCTTCACCCCGGCTTCCTGCCAAATCATATAGTATTCTTGTGCATCCTTGAGCACTACGCGATCTTCTCCAAGTCGGTGATAAACCATTGCTGAAAAATCACAAGAAGGCATCAAAACTTTTGATTGCGAAGGAAGTTTTGCAAAAAACTTCTCCTGCCCTTTAGGAGTATCCACTCTGCCTCGAGCGTATCGTGGGGCTTTTCCCCATGGGTTGAGCACACACATCACATAACGATTCTCTATCACGTCAACGCCGACCTTTTCCAATTGTTGTTTTTGCATATACCCAAGCTACCATACCAATCTCAAGAAAAAAGGAGGTAAAAAAAATCCTTTTGCTCGTTGCAGTAGCTCGATTGTGGTGTTACAGTTCTTGCATGCCCCTTTTGATTGAATCCATCTCAGCATACCTTGAAGGCAGGGACCAGTGTATCTGCATCACCGGTAGCGGTGGAAAAACCACGCTCATGATCCAACTTGCACGGTACTACGGACACATCGGCAAAAAAGTGCTTCTTTCCACTACCACCAAGGTCCAGCTCCCAGAGCACAGGGACTATCACTGTGATTACTATTTTGAGGATAGCGAATCTATACTCATACATGAAAGTAGATCTTCGGAACGAGTCTTTTTTGCTCTTCGCGGCAGCCAGAAATCCCTCGCTCCACCTAACGAACTTCTAGAACAACTACAGAAGCAATATGATGTCGTGCTTCTTGAAGCTGATGGAGCAGGACAAAAAGGTCTGAAGCTGCATACAGAACGAGATCCTGTCGTACCAGAGTATACAAGCGCCACCATCGCAGTTCTTTCCTTCTCACTTCTTGGCAGATCGCTTCACAGCGAGTGCTTTGGTTGCGAATCTCTCAATGATCAGCGCATTGATCTCAATACCTATGCATTATTGTTGGAACACGAGCAAGGGGTACAAAAGAGGATGAAGGGCAAGTCACTGATTTTATGCAATCAAGCCGAGCTGGCAAGGAAAGAAGATATGGATACCCTTAGCAAGCGCTGTCCCTCTCTGCCTTTATGGTTCGGCTCAATAGAAAAAAACAAACTCATACAAAGGAATATGCAATGAACTATACCACAATGGAATCAGCTGCTTATTACAGCTCAAAAGAGATGCCTTTCGTTTTTGTAACCATACTGAAGACAGAAGGATCAACTAGCCGCAACCTAGGGACCATGGTTGTCAACGAGAGGGGCCAAATATCAGGAACCATTGGAGGAGGAGAAGTCGAAGCTTATGCACTGACCCAATCGTTGAGCCTGCTTGCCACAGGCGAGAAGTATCGTCATGTGCAGTGCAGCGTACAGAAAGAGGGATCAAAAAGTGTTGGAGACGCCTATCTCTTCCTGCTAAATTGCACCACAAATCATGAAAGACATGCCTTTATCACATTGCACCGATGGGAAACGTTGCAACTCGAGCATGTATTCGGCTTGCAATTCCAACCGACTGTTGAGATTCTTGGCCTTTGTGCAGGAGGCGCTACCATAGGCAATGTCCATCCCACATTCTTAGAGAAGGCGCAACAAGTACTGGCCGCAAAAGAGACACAATACATCGAAACTGAAGCATGGAGCTGTCACCTCAGCCTGCCGTTGAACCATCACGACATTTTGCTTGTTGGAGGAGGCCATGTAAACCAAGCCATTGCTCACTTGGCACATTTTTTGGGAATCAGCACCCAAGTAGTGGAAACGAGAGAAGAGTTTGCCACAAAAGAGCTATTCGAACATGCCAGGGCCCGCATTATCGCCCCTACGTTGGAAGAGGCAGTGCTCAAGGCCTCTACCACAAAACATACTGCTGTCGTAGTTGCAAGCCATGCTCAGGGTGAGCAACTGGCCCACTTGCTTTTACAAAGGGATTTCTGCTATGTAGGAATCCTCGGCTCACGACACAAAGCAAAAAAACTTGCCAAAAACCTGAATATCACTCCCTCTGATGAAAAGAGACTCTTTTGTCCGATAGGATTGGATTTGGGAACGGAGACCCCTCAAGAGATTGCCCTGTCAACCCTTGCAGAAATCATGAAGGTATTCAACAACCGCAGCGGGAAAAGCATGAAACATCTGGCGAACAATATTATAGTGGTTCGCGGAGGTGGGGATCTTGCTACGGGCGTCATTCTCAGACTGAAGCAAGCTGGATACAGACCGATAGTCCTTGAAGTGGAAAAACCAACGGTGATACGAACAACAGTCAGTGTTGCACAGGCGGTGTTTGACGGGTCAATAGTAATCGAGGGAGAACGTGCTCAACTGTGCAAGGATGTAAAAGAAGCTTTCAGCGTCTTGGAAGCGAACAACATTCCCGTCTTGGTCGATCCAGAGGGAGAAAGCTTGGCCAATATAGGCGCTGTCTGTGTCGTCGATGCAATTATGGCCAAGAGGAATCTAGGAACAAAAATTGATGATGCTCCTTTGGTAATTGCAATCGGGCCCGGATTTGAAGCCGGTACAGATTGTGACTATGTCATTGAAACCAAGAGAGGTCACAATCTTGGACGCATCATAGCAGAAGGCTCTGCTACAGAGAACACAGGAATTCCAGGCATAATTGCCGGCTATGGAAGAGAACGAGTGGTCCACAGCCCGGCAGAAGGAGTTTTCTCACGCAAGAAGGAGATCGGGGATCTGGTTCAAAAAGGCGATCTTATTGCCATGGTGGGCGATACAAACGTATATGCCCCACTTGATGGCAAACTCAGAGGGTTGCTCAACAATGGATTGTTTGTCCCTGTAGGCTTCAAGATTGCTGATGTCGACCCTCGTGCAAAGGATGCAGACCATACAACAGTGAGTGATAAAGCCCTTGCAGTGGGATCGGCAGTGGTCATCGCCTTGGATGGTTTTTTACAGAAAGCCTGAGGAAGAACCTGTATGCAACACAATCAATACTACAAAGTACTACGAGACCAGTTGAAAAAGGGTGAAGTGCAGAGAAGAACTGTTCTAAGCGAGCAGGGTCTTGGTGATGAGGCACTCTTTGTCAAAGAGAGATGCGTTGGAGAACTCTCCACAGAGCCCCATGATTGGATGAATGAGCAGCACCTTCTTATTGAAGACCTTTCAAGTGAAGTTGAGTTGGTGATTTTTGGTGGGGGGCATATCGCACTGGAACTCTATCATATAGCCCTTCGTCTTGAGTTGGACGTTACCATCATCGACGAGAGAGAGGAGTATTGCAATGTGCAAAGATTTCCCAAAGCCAGATGCATTTGCACTGATTTTGAAGAGGTGTTCAAACAAGACAGGGATTGGGTGCGCCCGTACTTTATCATTGCCACACGGGGTCACAGCTATGACCAACTCTGCCTCGAACAGGTACTAAAGCTCCCTCACTGGTACATTGGGATGATCGGAAGCAAAAACAAGGTGGCCAAAACATTTGAAAACCTTAAGATCAAAGGATATACAGATGCACAGCTTGCCTTGGTTCATGCTCCGATCGGATTGGACATACATGCAGTCAGTGCTTCGGAAATCGCTCTATCAATTCTAGCTGAGGTGGTGTCGCAGTACCGAAAGAGAAACACCTCAGTCTACATGGAAAAGCGTGTGTTGCAATCCATGATGCAAGAAGAACATTTTGTGGTGGTTCGAGTCATTGATAAAACAGGCTCAGCACCTTGCCGAATTGGATTCCAACTTGCCTGTTTTCCCGATCACAGCTTTACAGGAACCATTGGAGGAGGAGTCATCGAAGCTCTTGCGCTAGAGCATGCAAGAGCAATGATCGAGGACCCCAGTATGAGAAATCATATACAGTCTTTCAGCCTGGATTCAGAGAAAGCTGGATCGGTCGGTATGATTTGCGGAGGCTCTGTCACCTTGTTGTTTCAACGCAGGTGATAGCCTTCCCCTACCATCTCATAGGCAAATAATTGGGAGGCCTGCTGTTGATCGAAAGCATAATCCCAACATCCCATGCGATGGAACAATCTTCCCCCAAAACCCTTTTTAAATGCATAAAGGCCACTCATAGGGTGGTCTTTTTTATCCGATGGAGACACCCCGAAAAGATCATATTCCCTGCATCCCCAGCTTTTGGCCAACTGTATCGCCCTCCATTGCAAGGCATAGGTACTCATTGTATTTCTCATCTTTGAAGAAGAAGCACCATAGAGATAGGTGGCACGATTGGCACTACGGCTGAGAAACATGGCACTAAGAGGCCTATTCTCGTAAAACGCCATCAGCAGGGTAATGCCTGCATTCTCATCCTCTGCCCCATACAAGGATTCAAAAAATGTTCGCTGATGCAGTTGAATATTGTTTCGCTCACAAGTCTCTTCATACAATGCGTAAAACTGGTCAAGATGATCATGACCCACTTGGCGCACTTCAACACCTTTTTTCTCGGCAAGTCTGATATTGTATCGAGTTTTATGATGCATCCTACAAAGTATCTCGTCTTCTGACGCACAAAGATTGACGAACATGGTATCGCTGGGAAGCTGATTGGACACAGCCTTTCTCAGTTGCTTGTACTGTGTCCCCCAGTTCAATCTCAAACTCTGCAGTTCGTAGGAGAGGTCCTCATCGTCCCAGATGGCCTGCCAAGGAAGGTCATACCGTACCAAGACACAGCTCTTAGGCATTTTTTCTCTAATCTGCATCGACAACTCTTCCAGAAAAACGCCAATCTTATCCTCATCAGGATTCAGCACCGGTCCGTAGGGAACATAGGCGATGCTCTGATCTCTTGATACCGGAATCAACTGTAAAAAGACATCATCAAGCAAATATGAGGAGGCAGTAATGTTCTTCATTTCTGAGAGGCGGACCTTGATGTCAAACGCCTTGGTAGTGAATCCTTGCTTCTCTTTCACTTGTGACCAAAAAGCACTCTGGTGCAAAAGTGGGGTTTCATACAGATTTGCAGGCTCTTTCTCCTGCACACTGAGGTTCATCGCATACTCCAAACAAGATAATAGGAAAACTATACCATGAAAGAAAAAAAGAAGTAAGCTCCAAAGAATGTAAGAAATCTGTGAAATCGGACTCTATGTATTGAACCAACAAGGAGTGCAAAAGTACCATCAAAGTGTGAATAGCATTTCATATTTGTGCTTCTTAGGAGATATTTGATGTTCAAATGCAAACGTATCCGTTCTTCACTCACCATAGCAACATTTTTTCTCATTGCCCTCATCCTCAGTGCAAGCAGCATTATAGCAAACCATGCCTTCAGCTCTGCTTTGACGAGGACAACAAAAAGTGAGTTGGAAGCAAAAGCAACCTATCTTGCCACCCTAATAACAGAACAAGAGCCTGGGTATGAACAAAGTCTCCTCGCTTACGGTAATTCCACGACAACACGAATCACGCTCATTGATGCCCAGGGCATCGTGCAATTTGATTCTGTGTTCCCGATTGAGTCACTGAACAACCATCTTTTCAGGGAGGAAGTACAAAAAGCGTTGCAAGAGGGAATGGCGTCAAGCAAACGCCAAAGCTCTACCGAAAATCTTCCTGTGATCTATGTGGCTCTCCGCCTCGATGCGGTTGAAAACTATTCGATTCTCAGAGTCTCTCGAACCTTGAAACAGATTGATGTCTACCACAGCATGTATCGCAGCCTCTTCATCCCTGCCGCCGTCGTTTTACTTCTTCTGAGTTTTACAATTATGGCCTTGGTTATCAAGGCCCTCACAAAACCTTTGATTGCAATCAAAGAACAAGCAAAATCATATGAACAGGGAGATTGGAAGACAAAAGCGTGCAGCACAGGCCCTATAGAGTTGCAAGAACTCTCGCTCATCATGCAACAGATGGCCATGCAGGTAGACTCCCAATTCGAACAAGAGCAATATGCGAGAAAGCAACTTAAAACGCTGCTCAACAGTCTCGATGAGGGCATCCTGTTGCTTGATGGACACCTTACCATTTCTGTTGCCAACCAAAAGGCAAGGCTTATGTTGCAGGAAGAAACCTTGGTCGGGAAAAAACTTGTTCAAGTCATACCGAAGGAAGAAATATTGAGCATGTGCAGAAAGACCATGAAAGAAGGATCCATCGAGAGCACAACCTTGGAGCACTTTGGACATCACTTTGGACAGACTGCCTCTCTTGCAGGAAAAACAGATACCCAGATTTTACAGTTTCAAAGCTGTGCGGTGTACTCTGATGATCAGACGATTAAACAAGTGGTACTATCGTTGCATGACCGTACGGAACACCGACGTCTTGAGAACATGAGAAAAGAATTTGTAGCCAATGTATCGCATGAACTGAAAACCCCGATCACCAGTATTGCAGGATTCTCCCAAGCTTTGCTGCAGACAAAAAAGGAAGAAGAGATTGCGCAATTTTGTTCCATTATCCACAGGCAGGCTTTGAATATGCAACGGATTGTTGAAGACCTCTTGTTGCTTTCAAGTCTTGACCAACAAACACTCATCCACCAAAGAAGCTTCATCGATCCTCTGCAATTGATGCAGCAATCCAGTGCGGCATGCTCATATAAGTTCACAGAACAAAAGAGAGTATTGCTGACCTCGCTGGAGAATCCCCACAACCTGCAGGTGTATGTCAATGCCATGCTCATTGTACAGGCACTGACAAACTTACTGAGCAACGCACTCGCATACTCCGAGCAGGATAAACCAGTGGAACTCTTGTTGCGCGTAACCAAAACAGAACTGATTTGCACAGTCAAGGACCAAGGAATAGGAATCCCACAAGAAGCCCAACAACGAATTTTTGAACGGTTCTATCGAGTGGATGCAGCACGAAGCAGAAGCCAAGGGGGAACAGGACTGGGGCTCTCAATTGTCAAACATATTGCGTCAGTCCACCAAGGGAAAGTAGAAGTAACATCAGTTGTAGGAAAAGGGAGTACCTTCACCTTGACCATCCCCCTTGGGGATACATATCTTTCTGAGATAAAAAACCTTAGTGACACACTTTACAAGACTAGGTAAGTTTGAGATGCGGCTTGTTGAGCTTCGGCTTCTGGCCTTTTTCCATATATACAATCCATCGACAGACTGTGGTCACATGGTCTCCATACCGCTCCATTTCCTTAGTAAGGTAAAACAGATTCAATACTTGTTCCATTTCCTGGCTGTTGTGCACCTGACAAGCGAACAATTCCTTGTTCTGCTGATCTCTAGCAGCATCCATCTGGTCATCCATGCTGGCAACCTCAAAGGCCTTCTCTGCTTTTACATCCAAGAAGGCCTCTACAGCCTTTCTTGTCATTGTAGCACCCAATAGCGCCATCTCACAAATCCTTTGGACGAAGGGGTCGAACCTATCGTCCTGCTTGGAACTCGCCATTTTTGCAAGATGTGCAGCATGGTCACCCATTCGCTCAAGACTGGACACAATCTTTATGCCTGCAATAATGTGACGCATATAATGACCATAGGGGCTTTCACTGACCAAGAGACGCACCCCGTCATTCTCAATCATCTCTTGCAACTGATCAATGAACCAGTCGTTCTCGATAACTTTTTTTGCCAAAACCCCATCATGGTTACGAAAAGCATGCTGGGCTTGATATATCGCCTCTTCCACCCTATTGACCATCTGGATGAGCATCTCTTGAAAAAATTGCATTTTCTCATCCAATTTACTCTGTTTTTCCTGTTCCATACAGTACCTCCCCTCTCTCAACCGAATTTTCCAGAAATATAGGATTCAGTTCGCTTATCTTTTGGATTGAGAAAAATCTCCTCGGTGATACCATACTCCACCAAATACCCGCAACGATCCTGATCTATCAAAAAGAACGCTGTCTTGTCTGAAATCCTGGATGCCTGTTGCATGTTGTGAGTAACCACCACTATGGTATATTGCTTCTTTAATTCAAAAGCCAGTTCCTCAATCTTTGCAGTAGAGATGGGATCAAGTGCGCTCGTGGGTTCATCCATGAGGATGACATCAGGCTCGATAGCCAGGGTTCGCGCAATACACAAACGTTGTTGTTGCCCTCCGGAGAGGCTTAAAGCTGACTTGTTCAGCCTATCTTTGACTTCATCCCATAATGCAGCCTTCTGCAAGCTTGTACAAACAAGCTCATCGAGCTCAGCCTTCGGGGGCCGTCCATGCAACCTTGGCCCATAAGCAATGTTGTCATAGATGCTCATGGGAAACGGGTTGGGTTTTTGAAACACCATCCCTACTTGCTTGCGTAAATCCATCGGATCATACTGTTTATAGATATCATATCCTTGATAGCATATACAGCCGGATGTTTTCACGGTATCTATGAGATCGTTCATCCGATTAAGAGATCTGATGAAGGTCGATTTTCCACATCCGGAAGGGCCTATAAAGGCAGTGATGGCATTGCTCTCGATATCAATATCAACATCCTTGAGTGCTTGTGTTGCCCCATACCAAAGATTGAAACCATGGACTGAAAAGGCAACAGTATCGACAGCCTGCTCAGGATACTCATTAATTTGTACCATTGCGAATTAGCCTCCTTGCTGAAAGTCTTGCGAGAATATTTATGAAGAGAACGAGGAACACCAGAACCATGGCGGACGCAAAAGCCCTATCCATGCGTTGGCCTTCAGTTATTGTCAAGAAGATGTGCATAGCCAGCACACGTGCCGAGGATAAGGGACCAGAAGCAAAATCGACACCAGATCCGATGGTATAGATCAAGGCAGCCGTCTCTCCAACTGCCCTACCGATGGCCAGGATGATGCCTGTTACAATCCCAGGAGATGCTGCGGGCAACAACACTTTGATGATTGTCTCCCATTTGGTGGCACCGAGGGCAACACTCGCTTCCTTCAGTGAAGGCGATACACTCAACAGAGCTTCCTCACTGGTACGGATGATGGTGGGCAACACCATGAGAGCCAAGGTCATCGAGCCGCTGAGCAAACTGAAAGACCAACCAGCCAATTGAACAAACACCAACAAGCCGAACAAACCAAAGATTATTGAAGGAACCCCGGCAAGCAGGTCAACACCGGTTCGAGCAATGGAGAGCAGCCGCTTGTTTGCTCTAAATTCCACCATGAACACGGCCGATCCGACACCCAACGGAACGGAGAACAACAAGGTGACAAACACCATCAGAAGGGTATTGCCTATAATGGTGGAAATACCTCCGTATTTTCCCATCTCCACTGGTTTTTCAAAGATATAACGAAGGGTAAAGTTTCGTCTTGTCTGAGAAGAGAGCACTTGCAACCGCTCTGATTGGGCTAGAAATGCTTCACGATAGGGAACAAGAGCAACAGAACCTGGGATTTGCCTCACTTCTGAGAGAGAGGTGACAACTACAATCGAAAGATCCTGACCTTGCAACTCTTTCCAGTTTGTATACTCTCCATTGAACAAAGGCTTGATTGCTTGTTGATCAATTTTTGAAAGTTTGATATTCCCAAGCAACTCGGTTACACTCGGATGTACTGCCAACACCACATCTTCCAGTTGCAACTTGACAACATTGCTCGGCAGTGCAGTTTCTTTGGAAATGAGCCCTATCCCTCCAGGATTGGCAGAAACATGCTTAAGAACCTCCGATGCGCTTAGTTGGGAAGCCTCACTTCTTTGAAAAGATTTCTCATCGAGCATCAAATACTCAGAAATGTCACTTTTCAAACCAGTTTCATAAAACAGTTTGACATCCTCGTTAACATGGGTAATCCGTCTCAGTGAGAATGAACGTCCGTCGAAAAACTGCCGCAGAACATCATAGGGCATTGAATGAAAACCGCTCTTTTTGTTTGCGATTACCACAAGACTTTGATCAGGAGTACTGAACGTCGGAATAATTTGGCTTTCTTGCAGTGATTGGGATACCATGCCTTTGAAGACTATGTATCCGATAATAACTATCAGGATGACTATAGCGGTAAAGGCCCAAATTTTTATCATTGCAACTGCGACAGAATCAGAGCGCCTGCGTCTTCTCTCGAATGTTGTTGGGGCTGTACGGGTCATCGCTCACTCTCCAATCGGCTTTTTCGAGACACCGAAACGACGATGAGATTCAATACCAATATGAATGCAAACAGCAAGATACCTGTTGCAAACAATGCTGACATATGAGTTCCTTCTGCATAGCTCATATCTGTGATGATGTTCATTGTCAGGGTTCTTCCCATGGATATTGCACTGGTAGGAAATATTGGAGCATTTCCTCCCACCAAAAGGACTGCAGTGGTTTCTCCTACTGCCCGACCAATACCCAAGATGATGGATGAGACAATCCCTGATTTTGCGGCAGGAAGAACTACACCTTTTATGGTCTGCCACCGAGTAGCACCCATTGCCACAGAAGCTTCCCTCAGTTCACGCGATACCGCTCTGATAGAAACTTCGCTGACATTGATGATTGTCGGCAGTATCATGATAGCAAGGATCAGGGACGCAGACAGCAGACTGTACCCATTACCTCCGAGGGTGTTGCGGACCAACGGAACTACAACTGCTATTCCAAATAACCCGTAGATAATCGAGGGAATTCCTGCAAGCAGTTCAATGGATTGACGCAAAAGACTGGCCATTTTCCCTTGTGCAAACTCAGAAAGATATATTGCAGTAGACAAGGCTATCGGAGTCGAAAAGGCTAAGGCAAGTAGCGTTACGATTATCGAGGTTACGATAAATGAGAAAATCCCATATGTGGGATAGTTTGCTGAAGGTGCCCACTGAGTGGAGAATAAAAACTGCCTCAAAGGGACTTCAGAAAAAAATGGGATGCTTTGAGCCATGATGAACAGACTTATGAGAACCACAGCAAGAAGGCTGACCAACGCAGTAAGCAACAGCAGCTTTGCTGCTGTTGCATCGAGTCCCTTTCTGATACTCTGGTTTTTTTCTCGTCTACCCAAGGCTTGCCCAATTGTTTGAATCATCGAGATAACTCCTTATACAAGCTCAGGTTTTCGATTCACTACGGCAAGGGGATGAAGTCATTTTCCGCCACTATTGCCTGGCCTCGACTGCTGAGCAAGTAGTTTATAAAATCTAGCTCGATAGAAGGTTGCAAGTCGCCGATGCTTACCATATACAGGCTTCTTGAGATTGGATAGCTTTTATTCACTACGTTGTCACTGGTAGGAACTACCTGGTCGATGGTCAAAATATGTCCACCGGCTTCTTCGACAATGTGATTGAATGCCATACCGATGTACCCTATGGCATTGGGGGTGGCAGCAATCTTGGTTGCAAGCTCACCATTTTCTCTCGCTACGATGGCATCCTTCTTGTATTGCTTCTTCGTGGGATCGAGTACAATTTCCTTGAAAGAGGCATACGTGCCGGATGTTTCATCACGGACAATAACCTCGATCTTTGCATCAGGACCGCCAACACTCTTCCAGTTCACAATCTCTCCTGAAAAAATACCGGCCAATTCAGCCATGGAAAGATTTGCAATCGGTACATTGCGGTTGACTGCCACTGACAGTCCATCTAGAGCGATTACAATCGGCTTCAAACCAGCTTGCAGCTCTGAAGATTTCAACTCACGGGAAGATCCAGCAAGACTCAAGGTACCTTCCTGCAATTGCTTGATACCAGTTGAAGAACCGAGTGTTTCGTAGGTGATCTTTACATCTTTATGGTCTGCAAGAAATGAGGTCAAAGCTCCATTTACAATCGGTGCTACGGTAGAGGATCCCCCGAAGGTATAGATTTCTACAGGCGTTTGTGCAACTGTTTCTCGAGAACCAGCAGCACCAAGGGGTGACAGGATCGTAAGAATCATTACGGCTAAAATTACTTTTTTCATTGTTTCCTCCAAATCAGGATACTTAAGTGATGGCCTTACGCTACAGCGAAAATATGAAAAAAGTGTTCAGAGAACGTGAATAGTGTATGACCTTTTCAGCCCTACCCTCTTTTCACTTATCAAGAACTCAAAGTTCGCACTTGTTCATGAGACCTGCTTGAGCTGATCACGCATCAAGTTTGGGAGGGTGCTGATGAACAAGTCGGCTAGTTCATATAGCTTTTGCTGCAAATGAGGTTCTGCCTGGAC
>Ga0334898_1000607_pt1 | contig 53317 bp, 44 predicted proteins | sample GraSluR3_MG_10_FD_207228 | JGI IMG/M metagenome (GOLD analysis project Ga0334898, IMG submission 207228) | Sludge microbial communities from methane-producing bioreactor in Wageningen University, Netherlands - Granular Sludge_3_08-R3 | ecosystem: Engineered > Bioreactor > Anaerobic >... | reverse complement strand
CCCGATCCGTAGAAATTCCACGCCCGCTACTGGAGCACATCTGCGACCAGCTTGCCCGCTCGGCCTGACGGGCTTGGCGGCCGACCCGAGGCCACCCCGCTCCAGACCCGAAAGGGCAAAAGTGGAGAAGAAGAGGTTCCCGAAAAGTTCGAGGCCATCCGCAAGTCGGAAGAGCCCGACTTCGTCGAGCGCCTGATCGACCGCAAGGAGTTCCGCGAGACGGGCCGCTGGCTGGGTGAGAACCTGGCCGAGAACCAGGCCACCCGGAACGGCCTGCAGGTCGTGCACTCGCTGGCGGGCGGCATCCAGGCGGTCCACGGCATGGACCAGTTGCGCAAGGCTTCCCAGACCCGGGATCCCCTTCACCACTATCAGGGCGTCCTGAACCTCACCGCCGGGGTCCTGTTCGGAAGCGGCCTGCTGGGCCTTCCCGGGATGGCCGTCCACAGCGCCCAGAGGGCCCTGAACCGGGCCGTGGCCCGAGGTGAACTGACCACCGTGGACGCCGACGCCGGGGTCCGCACGCTGAGTGACCCCATCGAGAAGGTCGTCCGCGCGGCCGGTTCCAAGGTCGGAATCCTGGAACCCTTCCACCCGCTCAAAGAGGATTTCCCCGACGCCGACCCCAAGCGCGTCCGCGCCCTGGGCGTGGCCGCAGGTGGAGCGCTGGGCGGCGTGGCCGGGTCGATTGCCGGCCCCTATGGTGGCGTCCTGGCGGGCTACCACCTGGGCGGTCCGGTCGGAGGTGCCGTGGGGCTGGTGATCGGGGCCTTGGGCGGCTACGCCCTGGGAACCGAACTGGGGGGCCGCGCGGGCGGTGCCTTGACGCGGGCCTTCGGCGCCTGAGCGCGCCTCAGCCGGCCTGGCTGGCCGCAGAGCGCAACCGGCCGACCCCCTGATAGACCCAGAGCAGCAGGGCCAGGAGGCGGTCCCCGCTGGCCAGGTCCTGGGGGGTCAGGTTCTGATGGATGGTGCGGCGGGCCTGTGGAGTCTGCACCACCATGCGCACCATGTCACCCTGGACCTTCATGTCCCGCCCGGTCATCCCGAGAGGCAGGCCCGGTCGGAGTTGGGCCACCAGGTTGCCCAGGTCCAGCCCTGGAGCCTGCAACTGCAACGAGATCCGGTCCTCCACCTTGTCCTTCCAGCGGCGCCGGGTCTTGCCCCGACGGGTCTTGTAGGACTCCAGGCGCTCGGCCTTGCGCACGGCCTCCAGGCTCAACCTGGAGCCGTCGGCCAGGCGGCCCTGGAACTCCATCCAGGGCTGCCGGTAGGTCAGGCGCGTCCGCCCTCCGCCTTCGGGCGTCCGGGAGACCTGGAAGACCTGCATGGGGTAGTCGCGAAAGTCCACCTTCAGGCGCACGGGACGGTCGGGCGGCAGATCCGCCCGCAGCACCCGCAGGAAGCGCAAAGGTTCCAGATAGTGGGAATCCACCAGGTCCTGCGAATCCGCCCGGAAGAAGAGCGGGACGCAGACCACCGCCCCCACCAGACAGAATGCACCGGGCCAGGCCAGCCAGGAGATGTCCGAGGACAACCCCAGCAGGCCGACGCCCAGAAAGAACAGGATCCCAGCGCCGCACCCGAAGCCCGTCCCCCGACGCTCGGCCTTGCGGTCCTCCTGTTGTGCCGCCTCCAGGCGGGAAATCACCTCGCCCGGAGTCCCCTCGAACTCATGGATGCCCTTCTTCATGACCTGGAAATTCTCCCGAGACCGACCCGGTTCCCCCTGGCAGGCAACCAAGAACGGGCTGCGAAAGGAGGGCCCGACGAGGAGGTCAGACATGGACGAACGGATGCAACGGCTGCAGGACCTGGAGTTGCCGGAATCGATCTTGTGGCTGGCGAGCCAACCTCACGGCGAGGACCTCTTCTTCTTCCGCTGCGGCGAGGTCGAGTCCCCGGAGGCCATGCGCTTCCCAGAAGGGATTCCCGCCGAGCCTCTCTGGCAATTCGACTGGTGGGTGACCGCGGCGCGTCGGCGGGACGCTCACCTGGAGTATCTGGGCTTCGACGCCAATGACCCCGAGAACTGGCAACTGCTGGCCACCAGCGAGAAGGGCCTGTTGACCAACCTCTTCTCGGACCTCATCGAGGACGAGGACTGGGAAGAGGAAGAAGAAGAGGCCATGCGGGCCCTGCGCGAGGCCGCCGAACAGGTCGGCTTCCAGGGCCTGGACGAGCTGCTGGCCTTCCAGGCCGAGCGCGCCGGCGACCCCGACTATGCCGAGAGCCTGGCCGAATGGACCCGAACCCTGTAGGAGGTCGAAGATGAGCACCGTCTTTACGAAGATCCTGCAAGGAGAGATCCCGGGCCGCTTCGTCTACCAGGACGATCGCTGTGCCGCCTTCCTCTCGATTGCGCCACTCCAACCCGGCCACACCCTGGTGGTCCCTCGCCAGGAGATCGACCACTGGATCGACCTGGATGCGGACCTGGCCGCCTGGTGCATGAAGGTCGCCCGGAGGATCGGCCGGGCCCAGATGCGGGCTTTCCACCCCAGGCGGATCGGCCTGATGATCGCCGGGATGGAAGTGCCTCACACCCACCTGCACGTGGTCCCGATTCGGGAGGAAAGGGATCTGGACTTCGCCCGGGCCGACTCTGGAGCCCTTCCCGATGATCTGGACCGGGCTGCGCAGGCACTGCGGGAGGCCCTGGAGGCCGAACCGGGGCCCTGAATCCGTCCCGGATCGCATCGAGGCTGGCTGAGGAAGGATTTCCCGGGCCTTTCGTGAACTTTCATGGCTCCATCTTGACCCCGACCGAAGTTGATGCTGCATTCTAACGTCCATCTCGAGGCCCTGGCCTACGAACTCCCCCCCCACGTCGTGCGGACCACCTCGCTCTATGAGCGCCTGGCCCCCACGCTCAAGCGCCTGGGAATCCCCGGCGCGTGGTTGGCGTCCCTTTCTGGCGTGGAGGAACGCAGGTTCTGGGAGCCCGGGACCTTCGTCCCGGACATGGCCTCCCGGGCGGCGCGCAAGGCCCTGGAGCGATCCGGGGTGGCCCCAGAACAGATCGGCTGCATCCTGAGCACCTCGGTCTACAAGGAGTTCCTGGAACCCTCGGTGGCCTGCATGGTGCACCACGACCTGGGGCTTCCCCCCGAAGCCATGAACATGGACATCGGCAATGCCTGCCTGGCCTTCCTCAGCGGCATGTCCCTGGTGTCCCGGATGATCGACCAGGGGCAGATCCAGGCTGGCCTGGTCGTGGACGCCGAGTGCTCGCGGGCCATCGCCGAGGCCACCCTCCAACGGCTGACGGCCCCGGATATCGACCTGCCCGCGTTCTCCAAGGAGTTTGCCGCCCTGACCCTGGGGTCGGGAGCCGTGGCGGCGGTGCTGACCCACTCGTCGATCTCGCGAAGCACCCACCGGGTCGTGGGCCACGTGACCCTGGCCAACACCAGTTACTGCAAGCACTGCATCGGAAAGGTCAGTGAGATGATCACCGACCAGACCAGCCTGATGAAGGGTGGAGTCGAGCTGGCGCACCGGACCTGGGCCCTGGCGGCCCGCACCTTCGGGTGGACCCGGGACAACATCAAGCAGTTCATCTGTCACCAGGTCGGAGCCCGGCACCACAAGCTCCTCTTCGAGACCCTGGGCCTGGACCCCACCCGGGCCTTCCAGACCTTCCCCTTCCTGGGCAACGTGGGACCCGCCTCGGTCCCCCTGACCCTGGCGATGGCAGACGAGCGAGGCCATGTGGTTCCCGGAGACCGAATCGGTCTGATGGGAATCGGAAGCGGCCTGAACTGCGCCATGATGGAGATCGTGTGGTAGACAAGACGAACCGGAAGTCCCCCTGGCGTCCCCTGTACCCCTTTGAATCCAACTGGATCCACCTCCCCTCGGGGCCACGCATGCACTACCTGGACGAGGGACAGGGCGAGCCGATCCTGGCGCTGCACGGGAACCCCACCTGGTCCTTCTACTATCGGGAGCTGGTCAAGGCCATGCGGGCGGAGCACCGCGTCGTCGTGCCCGACCACATCGGCTGCGGGTTCTCCGAGAAGCCTCAAGACTACAACTACCGCCTGGCTCAGCACATCGACAACCTGGAAGCCCTGGTCGACCGGTTGGACCTCGAGCCCTTCAACCTGGTCGTGCACGACTGGGGCGGCGCCATCGGGATGGGCCTGGCCGTCCGACGGCCCGAGCGGATCAAGCGGATCCTGCTGCTGAACACCGCCGCCTTCCGGATGCCGATCCTGCCACGGATCCTGCTGCTGGCTCGCTGCCCCGTGCTGGGCCCGTTCTTGATCCGGGGGCTCAACGCTTTCGTCCTGGGTGCCCTGCTGACCAGCACCAGGAGGACCATGCCCCCGGCGGTGTGGTCGGGATACCAGGCACCCTATGACTCGTGGGCCAACCGCGTGGCCGTCCTGCGCTTCGTCCAGGACATCCCGATGACGCCTCGCCACCCCTCCTACCAGACCCTGACCGAGATCGAGCAGGGCCTGCCGCTCTTGGCGGGCAAGCCCATCAACGTGGCCTGGGGTGCGCTGGATCGGGTCTTCGACGACCGCTTCCTGGAACGCTGGAAGGCGATCTTCCCGAAGGCCGACTTCACCCGCTTCCCGGACGTGGGTCACTACTCGATGGAGGACGCCTCCGAGCGGATCCTGATGCGGCTGCGCGACCTCCTGGCCCGCCCCTCATGACCTCCACAGGGCAACCCAACGCCAACATCGCCATCCACCTCCCCGAGGTGGCCCGGAGCCATCCCGAGAACGACGCCGTCGTCTTCCTGAGAGGCAAGTCCTACCAGTCCTGGTCCTTCGCAAGACTGAACCAGACCTGCGACGCCTATGCCCACGCGCTGGTCCGCGCAGGGGCCCGAAGAGGCGACAAGGCGCTGCTGATGGTCCGCTCCGGACCCGAGCTCATCGCCGCCACCTTTGCCCTGTTCAAGATCGGGGTGCGTCCCGTGCTGCTGGATCCGGGGATGGGGCTGAAGGGGATGCTGCGCTGCGTGCGCCACATCCAGCCCGACCTCTACCTGGGGATCCCTCCGGCCCAGGCCATGCGCTGGCTCTTCCCCCGAGCCTTCCGATCCGTGCGCCGTTCCTTCACGCTGCAAGGCTGGTTCCCCGGGGCCCCGACCCTGGAGAAGCTGGCTGAGGGGAACTCCGAACCTTTCCCGGTGGCTGAGGTCCCCCCGGAGGAGACGGCCGCCATCCTCTTCACCTCCGGCAGCACCGGACCCGCCAAGGGTGTGGTGTATCAGCACGGAATGTTCCAGGCGCAGGTGCGAGCGCTGAAGGCCCTCTTCGACTTCCAGCCCGGCGAGATCGACATGCCGGGCTATCCGCTCTTCGCCCTCTTCGACACGGCGCTGGCCATGACCAGCGTGATTCCCGAGCTGAACCCCAGCCGCCCCGCCACCTGCGACCCGGCCCGCCTGGTCGAGGCCATGCTCCGCTTCAAGGTGACGACCTGCCAGGGGTCGCCCGCCATCTGGACCCGGGTCGGACGCCACTGCCTGGAGCACGGGGTCGTCTTCGAGGACCTGCGCCGGGTCATCACCTTCGGAGCCCCCATCTCGGGGGACCTGGTCGACACCTGGCGCGAGATCCTGCCCGAGCAGGGAGACGTCTTCACTCCGTACGGCGCCACCGAAGCCCTGCCGGTGGCCTTCATCACCGGTCGCGAAATCCTGGAGGAGACCTCCGAGCGCGCCACCGAAGGGGCGGGGACATGCGTGGGAATGCCCGCTCCGGGAATCGAGATGCGCATCCTGCGCCTGAGCGACGAACCGATCGCGACCTGGGACGACGATCTCGTCCTGCCCCCAGGCGAGGTCGGCGAGGTGGTGGTCCGCGGCGAGGTGGTGACCCGCGAGTACGCCGGCCTTCCCGACGAGACCGGCGCCGCCAAGATCCCGGGAGCCGACAGCTCGATCTGGCACCGCATGGGCGACCTGGGCTATCTCGACGAGCAAAACCGTCTCTGGTTCTGCGGGCGCAAGGCCCACCGGGTCCAGACCGGGCAGGGGACCCTCTTCCCCGTGCAGGCCGAGGGGATGGCCAACAACCACCCGTCGGTCTTCCGCTCCGCCCTGGTGGGCGTGGGAGCCCCGGGTCAGCAGGAGCCGGTCCTGATCGTGGAGTTGGAGCCCGGTCACCTCCCGAAGGAGCTCGAGCACGAGGAGCGGCTGATCCGCGAGATCCTGGGCCGCTACAGCGAGCACGAGGCCTTTCGGGCCATCCGACGGGTCCTCTTCCACCCCGGCTTCCCCGTGGATCCACGGCACAACGCCAAGATCCACCGGGAGGAGCTGGCCGTCTGGGCCGCCGGGCAGTTGGCCTCGCGATGAGCAATTGCCTGGTCATCGGGGGCGGAGGGTTCCTGGGACAGGCCCTGGTCCGGCTCTTGCGCGAGCGCGGGGACAGCGTCTTCGTGCTGGCCCGCCAGCGCCACCCCGCCGTCGAGGCCCTGGGGGCCGAGTCCCTGCAGGGCGACATCACCGACCCCCAGGCCACCCTCGACGCCTGCCGGGATCGGGACCTGGTCTTCCACACAGCCTCCAAGGCGGGGGTCTGGGGCCCGGAGTCCGAATACCAGCGCATCAACGTCCAGGGGACCCGCAACGTCCTGGACGCCTGCCTGAAGGCCGGGGTGCCCCGCCTGGTCTACACCAGCACCCCCAGCGTGATCTACCACCCCCGGACCCGCATCGAAGGCATCGACGAGAGACTCCCCTACCCTGAACGCTTCGAGTGCGCCTACGCGCGCACCAAGGCCCAGGCCGAGAAGATGGTCCTGGAGGCCCACGGCCAGAAGGGCCTGTGCACGGTTGCCCTGCGTCCCCACCTGATCTACGGGCCCGGGGATCCCCATTTGATCCCCCGGGTCCTGCAGCGGGCCCGCGAAGGCCGCCTCTTCCAGGTGGGCGACGGGACCAACCGGGTGGACCTGACCTTCGTGGACAACGCAGCCCAGGCCCACGTCCTGGCCGGGGACCGGATCCAGACCGCGGGCGGACGCGCCTACTTCCTGAGCGATGGCGAACCGGTGGCACTGTGGCCCTGGATCGCCGGGGTCCTGGAAGCGGTGGGGATCCCGCCCGTGCGCCGCTCGCTCTCCTTTGGAATGGCTCGAGCCCTGGGCTGCTTGATGGAGGGGGTCCACACCCTGCTGCGCCTGCCCGGGGAGCCCCGGATGACGCGCTTCGTCGCCTCGCAACTGGCGACTTCCCATTGGTTCGACATCTCGGCTTCCCGGCACAATCTGGGTTACGAGCCGCAGGTCTCGGGCGCCGAGGGGACCCGGCGCCTGATCGAATGGATTCGCGGCGGGGGGCTGGAGCGGGCCTGAGCTGAAAAGGGCAGGGCGCGGCGCCTTCCAGATGGAATCCCTCGGCATGAAATCCCTGACTGAACACCTGTGGTTCGAGGTCCCCACCCGCCGGGGCTTCCTGAACATCACCCCCCAGGTCGAGGCCCTGGTCCGGCGCAGCGGGATCCAGGAAGGCCTTTGCCTGGTCAACGCCATGCACATCACCGCCAGCGTCTTCATCAACGACGACGAGCCGGGGCTTCACCAGGACTTCGAGCGCTGGCTGGAGGGCCTGGCTCCCCACGAACCCCTCTCGCGCTACCAGCACAACCGGACCGGCGAGGACAACGGCGACGCCCACCTCAAGCGCACGGTGATGGGCCGGGAAGTCGTGGTGGCCGTGACCGCCGGCAAGCTGGACATGGGGCCCTGGGAGCAGATCTTCTACGGCGAGTTCGACGGCCGCCGGCGCAAGAGGGTCCTGGTCAAGGTCCTCGGCGAGTAGGACGCTCCTCGATCCCAAATCCCGTGAGGCGACCCCCGGAGGGGGGGCATGGAGACGACCATGAACCGGTGGCGAGCCCTGGGAATCCTGATGCTGACCCTGACCCTCCTGCTGAGCCTGGTGGCGGATGTGACCGCTCAGGGGCGCACCCGAACCGGCTCCGCCCGGGAGCGTCGCCAGAGGTTCCCCACCTCGAACCCGCGCGGTGTTCCGATGGGCCTGGCCTTGAAGGCCGCCCCGGAGGGATCCGGGTGGGTGGTGACCCGGGTCCTCCCCGATGGACCGGCCTCCAAGGCCGGCCTGGTGCCGGGCGACGTGCTGGTCCAGGTGGACGGAGAGAGCCTGACCGCCCCTCTGCACCTGGCTCAGGCATGGGCGGCTCTTTCCGGCGGCCAGCACATCGAGGTGGGCTTCCTGCGGGAAGGGGCCCTCCTGACCGTCCGACTGGTCCGGCCCCAGACCCCAGGCTCTGCGGCCGAGAGCCTGATGAAGGAGGCGGGCGGGCGCGTGGCCTGGCAGCCTCCCGATTCGCCCAGCCAGCGGGTGGGGCAGTTCAACGTGCTGCGGACGGCCCTGGTCGCCCCCGATGGGCGCGTCACCCTGCTGGGGACCTACGACCCCACCTGGCCCACCGGTCCTCTCCCCTACCAGGTCCTGCTGCGCGAAGCCCTGGAGAATCCCGCCCCCTCCCTCTCGCTGGAGCTGGTTCGAGACGCGCAGGAGGATGCGCGCCTGCGACAGGTCCTGGACCAGGAGGCGCCCCGAATCCGCGACGACACCGCCTACGGGGTGGCCTGGGTCCAACGCTTCATGGACCTGCTGTGGCGCGCGGACGACCTCGAGGCCGACCGGCGGCTCTTCGCTGCCCGCCTGGAGGAGGGCTTCGGCATCACCCGGGAGGAGTTCGAGGTCTTCCGACAGTGGCGCAACTCGCCCAAGGGCCCCAGCACGCCGCCGCCCGTGCGGGAGTACATGCGCAAGTACTACGCGGGAGCGGGCCTGCCCGAGGTCGGCCGGGCCCTCTCCCTGATGAACCTCTTCCAGGAGGACAACTCCTCCCACATCATGCTGGAGATCGGCGAGGTCCTGGGACTGGGTTCCCAGGTCCGCCCCCTGGTGGACCGGATCCTGGCCCTCCCCGAAGGCAACCAGCGCCTGGAACCGACCCTGGAGCTGCTGAGCCTGGTCTACGGCGAGCTCCTGACCCGGCTCAAGGCCCCCCCGGACGAGGCTCGCGACATCCTGACCCGCTTCCGCGCGGGAAGGGCCGACGACACTGCGGTGATGGCCGTCATGGACCGGGCCAGCCAGACCTTCATGGCCGAGGCCATGGGCCGCAAGCTCCTGCACGGCTTCAACCTGTCGCAGGACCTGCTGGGGAAGATGTACCGCCTGCCTGAACTCCAGGCTCGGGTGGAGACCTTCTCGGGCCCCCTCAACTCGGCCACCTCCCGCATCTTCCTCAACGCCGACTACCGCCTGAAGGGCTACTGCGCCGAGGGAGGACCGGAAGGCCTGCGTCCGGATCTGGTCTACCTCTTCGACGAGAGGGAACGCCAAGGGATGGGCTCCGAAGCCGTCCCTGAGATGCTGCGCGTGCGCTACTGGCTGACGCCCGACCAGGTGCACATGCAGTCTTCCCCGGACGGTTCGGTCGTCCGCTTCGGAGAAGCCAACATCCGCTTGAGGTCCCAGGTCCTGGATGCCCCCGGAGCCGACCCGGCCAGCCAGGCCTTCCTGAGCGCCGCCTCCGAGGGCTACGCCCGCGAGATCAGCTCGCGCTACGAGGCCCTGGCCCGCCAGTCGCCCAACCTGCACGCGCTGCGCGAGGTGGCCAAGGTCGTGGCCCTGGTCCGGTCCGCCCGCGAGCGGGGCCTGGATCTGCAGGCTCCGAACCTGAGGTATGCAGGCCCGCCTATCCCCGAGACCGTGCCCGGCCTGTGGGGCGCCACCTTCCTGGTGAGTCGCGATCTCGCCCATAACGAGCTGCAGTTCTGGCGCAGCGGCGGGGTCGACTTCTCTCCGGAGGAGGGCGACTGGGCGCAACCCACCGAGAATCCGACCGTGTCCAACGACGTCCTGCGCCAACTGGCAGCCAGCACCGCGCTGGCCGAGAAGGCGGCCGCGGCGGCGGGCCAGGGGGACCTGGAGGGAGCCCGGAAGCTGGCCGAGATGTCGGCCCAGGCCATGGTCGGCGCCCTGCCCGAGATTCCCGAGGCGGTGCTCTCCCCCTCGGCGACACCGGCCGGAGAGGCGGACGTCTCGCAGGCCGCCCTCCAGGCCGTGGAGGCCAACCTCCAGGCCCTCGAGACCTCCCAGGCCGCCCTCCTGCAAGCCGAGCCATTGAAGCAGACCTCTCCGGAGGCCTATGCCCAGGCCGTCGAGGTGGCCCGAGAGTCCGAGGTCCGGACCTTGGGAAACCTCCAGCGCCTGCAGGACTATCTCGACCAGTACCGCCAGAGCCCCACCCGCTCCTCGGAGCTGGCCGTCGAGCTCCAGGGCCTGGGCCGGGTCTCCCTGCTCCGGGAGTCCCCGGTTGCAGGATCGACTCCCTCAACTGCCGCAGGCCAGACGCCGGGGGCCGGGGGCCGGCCGGCCTCCCCCGGGGCCCAGTCCTCAGCCCCCAGCCGCTCCGGAAACGGGCCTGGCCAGGAGCAGTTGCTGGCTGACCTGGAGGGCTTGAGGGCCGATCTGGCCCGCCTCACCCGACTCCAGGCCCAGTTGGGCCGCTCGATGTGGTCCGACGTGGTGGCCTTCGAGGACTGGCAGTCCCAGGTGGAGCGGAGCTACGCGCGATCCTGGAGCAACCTCCAGGGCCTGCTGGAGAGCGAAGCGCTCTACTACGCCAAGAAGTTCCTGACGTTCAAGAAGGCGCCCCAGGCCGACCTGGACGCCCTGCAGCGGCTGGGTGAGACCCTGGCCGTCCGCGACGTGGTCCAGTGGAGCCAGGAACAGGAGAAGGACTGGGAGTGGGTCGGCAAGGCCATCGTCCAGCTCGCCGGGGTCTCGGGACTGGACGACGAGCTCAAGAGGGTGGTCGTGGCCGGAAGCGCCTTCGTGGACATGGGGGTGGACCTCTCCACCTACTACGTCGCCTGGCGTGACATGGAGAAGATGAGAGTCAACCAGGCGGCCTACGAGGAAGCCAACCGGGCCAACCGCGAGGCCATGACCCGACTGATCCAGCGCATCCGGGAACTGGAGGCCCGGTTGAAGACCGAGACGCCCGGGACCTGAAGGAGCCGCTTCACCGACGACCCTGCCCTTCACGCAGGGTCGTTTGAACTCGCACAGAATCCCCGGCCCCATGTGGACGCAGATCGGTCGTCGTCTGGTGGCCTGGGCCGAACGTTGGGTGCCCGACCCCTTCGTCTTTGCCGTGGGCCTGACCCTGGTGGCCCTCTTCCTGGGAATCCTCCTGACCGGAACCTCCCCTGCCGGGATGGTGGCGCACTGGAACCACGGGTTCTGGAACCTTCTGGAATTCTCGATGCAGATGAGCCTGATCCTGGTGACCGGACATGCCCTGGCCGCCAGCCGGCCCATCCACTCGCTCCTGATCCGCATGGCCGACCTCCCCCGCTCGCGCCGGGGAGCCGTGGCGCTGGTCTGTCTGGCCGCCATGCTGGCGGGGCTGCTCAACTGGGGGCTGGGCCTGATCCTCGGTGCCCTGCTGGCCCGGGAGGTCGGAGTGGCCGCTTCGCGCAAGGGCCTGAAGGTCCACTACCCCCTGCTGGGGGCTGCAGGATACACCGGAATGATGGTCTGGCACGGGGGGCTCTCGGGCTCCGCTCCGTTGAACGTGGCCACCCCAGGGCACTTCCTGGAAGAGCGGATCGGCCTGCTCCCCGTGACCGACACCATCTTCTCCTTCAACAACCTGGGGATCACCCTCGCCCTGCTGGCCCTGACCCCGCTGGTCCTGGGAGCGATGCACCCCCGGGAGGAAGAGGAAATCCGCCCCGTGGGAGACTTCGTCGAGGCAGATGAGGCGCCGCCTCCTCCCCCACCAGACCCGACGACGGCCACGCCCGCCTCGAAGCTGGAGGACTCCCGAGTCTTGGCCTGGGTCACCGCCGGAATGGGACTGGCCTGGAGCGTCTGGAGCCTGGCCGGCCCGGCCCTTCACGGAGAGGGCATGGCCCGCGTCATGGCGGGCATCGACCTCAACAGCATCAACTTCTTCTTCCTGTTCCTGGGCCTGGCGTTCCACGGCTCGCTGCGAGCCTACACCGCGGCTGTGGGCGAGGCCACGACCGGAGCGGCGGGCATCGTCCTGCAGTTTCCCTTCTACGCGGGCATCATGGGCATGGTCGGTGGCTCAGGCCTGATCACCCTGGCCTCCAACTGGATGACCGGTTGCGCGGACCTGGTGATGCAGACCACCGGTCTGCAGGTCTTCCCGCTTCTGGCCTTCCTCTCGGCGGGGCTGGTCAACCTCTTCGTGCCCTCCGGCGGGGGGCAATGGGCCATCCAGGGTCCCATCGCCGTGGAGGCTGCCCTGCAGATGAAGCTCGAGGTGGGTCGGGCGGTGATGGCCGTGGCCTACGGCGACGAGTGGACCAACATGCTGCAGCCCTTCTGGGCCCTGCCCCTGCTGGCCATCACCCGCCTGGCCGCCCGGGACCTGATCGGCTATACCCTGCCTCTGATGGTGGTGGCCGGAGTAGTGGTGGGATTCGGCCTGATGATGCCCTGAGCGGCCGCCCGCAGACTGGGAAGGGCGCCCGCGAGGCCCGGGTGCTGGCGGGCTGCTTTGGACGCACACCACGGTCCCGAGTGCCCCAGGACGAGTCCCGGGGGACCCGGGACGCCGCCCCCAAAGGGAATCGCCCTGACGCGCCGAACGTGCCTCGCCGGCCTCCCAGCGTGTGTCCCCCCACGTCGAGGCCCATTCCCGCCAACCTTCAGGGGTCGAAAATTGTCACGGAGGATGCCCATGCCCACGCTCCACACCCTGCCCGGTGACGACGTCCGGCAGATCCTGTGGCGCTTCGCCGAGCGCTACGACCTGCAGATGCTGGTACAGTCAGCGCGGACCGTGGCCCGAGGGCCGGTCGCCCGGCTGGTGGCCGCGGGCGAGCGCAACAGCCACGAGTGGACCGAGGCCAAGAACGCCCTCTTGCAGGCCTTCGATGACGCCGGCATCACCGCTGCCGCCCTCGACCCGGAATACGGCGGGTTCATCCCCGGGCCCAAGAACCTGGCCCTGGCGCTGATGGCCTTCGAGCTGTCCTGGGTGGACGGCGGCGCGGCCACCTGCAGCCTGGCCGGCCACCTGGCCCTGGCTCCCATCCACGAGCGGGGCACCCCGGAGCAGCAGGCCACCTACATGAGCAAGGCCTCGCCCCAGAACGGCCCTCCCTCCCGCGGAGCTTTCGTGCTCACCGAGCCCCTGCCGTTTGTAGGAGTGGAGACGGGCATCCTGAGCGGGAAGCTGCGCGTGGCTGAGTGGCAGGAGGGCCAGGAGCCGATCCTGCAGGTGGACAAGCGCGGGCGCTTCATCACCAACATGGCCTTCGCCGACTTCGCCACCGTGGCGGTCGACTCGGATGACCCCCGCATCAAGGGAAGCTGCATGGTGGTCGTCGAGAAGGATGACCCTGGACAATTCGACCGCGGAACGCCGGCGCGCAAGCTCGTGCACCAGCTCTCCTCCACCCGCGATCCGGTCTTCAGCCTGCGCGTGCCGGCCAGCCGCATCATCGGGGGCTACACCGTGGAGGGCGGCACCATCGTCCCCCGGTACAGCCACAGCGAGATCATCGCCTCCGTCTTCCGGCGCACCCGGGTGACGGTGGGCCTGATGACCGCCGCCAAGCTGCTCTCCGCCGTGGAGCCCGTCCTGCGCTATGCCCGGAACCGCTTTCGCGGCGGAGACCTCGAGCCGGGCTCGCCCCGCTACGATCAGGGACTGCAGCAGAAAGAAGACGTGCTCCACCGCCTCGTCGATGTCTGGAGCACCGGGGAGGCGGCGGCCTCGCTGGGCTTCGCCACGGCCCGGCTCTTCGACGAACTGGACCCCCTGGACCGCCAGAAGGACGCCCTCTTCGCCGAGCAGGGCCTGACCGGCCGCAAGGCGCTGGTGGCGCTCAAGCAGGCTTCGGCCCGAGCCACGACCTTCCTGAAGCTCTCGGCCCAACCCGAAGAGGAGCGCGACCAGGCCCAGTACGAGGCCCTGGAGTCCGACCCGCTCGTGGCTTTCGCCCTCAAGGACGCGCTGGCCAACGTGCTGTGCCCCGCCGGCAAGCTCTGGAACACGGGCCACGGCGCCACCGTGATGCGCGAGGCCGTCAGCCTGATGGGCGGCTACGGGATCACCGAGGACTGCCCCGGCTTCCTGGGACAGAAGTGGATGGACGCCCAGCTCGAGGCCACCTATGAAGGGCCGGAGGCGGTGCAGCGCCGACAGCTCTCGGTCACGATGACCCAGGAGACCTTCCTCGAGCAGTTCCGGCTCTGGATCGCCGAACTGCGCCAGATCGCGGCCCGCAATCCGGACACCGGGGCCTGTGCGCTGGCCACGGCCATGCAGCTCTGGCTGTGGACGCTGGAGCACCTGCAGCAGGCCAAGGATGCCGACGGGACCAGGCTCTTCGGATCCAACCGCCAGGGGGTCAGCTTCGCCCTGGCCGATGCGCTCTGCTGGCTTCTGGCCTCGCACTGCCAGGTCATGGACGTCGTTGAACTCGAGGCTCGCGGCCCCGAGAATCCGGTCGTGGCCGAAGGCCTGGCCGGAACGCTGGGATTCCTCACCAACCTGTGCCACGTGCAGGTGGCCCGGGCGACCGGGGAAGTGGGGCGCATCTGCGCCGAGCTGGTCTTCGGCTACAACCGGCACCCTGCCTGCGACGACCAGGTCTGCGGGACGTGCGGCGGCGCGGAGGAACCCGACGCCGTGGAGGACGGGCTGGCCGCCTTCGTGCGCCTGCGCACGCGCCTGGACGGATGTCTCACCGGCTCCCGCCTGGCCAAGGATCACGCCGCCGAGGCCCTGGCCCGGGTGATGATTCCCGAAGCCGCGGACTACCCGGCCTGACGCGATGGAACGCAGCCAGATGGAAGCCGACATCGTCTGCGTCGGGTTCGGCCCGGCAGTTGCCGGCTTCCTGACGACCCTTTCCGGACAACTCACGCAGCCCGATGGCAGCCCGCGCTTCGAGAGCGCGGCTGTGCCGGGATTGCCTCCCCAGGTGATCGCTTACGAGCGGGCCGACGATCTCTCCTTCGGGGTCTCGGGCGTGGTGACGCGAGCCAGGGCCTTGCGAGAGACCTGGCCCGAGATCGATCCGGGCGAGATCCCCATGGCCACCCCGGTGACCGAAGAGCGGCTCCTGTACCTGCTCGACCCGATCGGGGCCAGTCGGCGCTCGCCGGTGCTGCGCCTGGCAGACCGGTTGATCCGCGCGGCTGGCCGCTGCTTCCCTTCGTATTTCCACCGCGAGGCCTTCCGACTGCCCTACACCCCCCCGTTCCTGCGCAAGGAAGGAGGGCTGGTGCTTTCCATGGGGCAGTTCATGCAATGGGTAGGCTCGAGCCTGATGGCCTCCGGGACGGTGCAGGTGTGGCCGGGAACACCCGTGGCCTCGGCGCTCATCGAGGATGGGCGGGTCGTGGGCATCCGCATGGTGGACCAGGGGACCGACCGCCAGGGCCAGCCCGAGGCCGGCTTCATGCCAGGCATGGACATCCGGGCCGCCCTGACCGTGGTGGGCGACGGGCCGGTGGGGCCGGTGGGCCGGCAACTCGACGAGCGATTCGGCATGCCTCTGGGGAACCACCAGCGGGACTGGGCCGTGGGCATGAAGATGGTGGTGGACCTCCCCGCGGGCTGCGAGCTCAAGCCCGGGACCGTGTTCCACACCTTCGGCTTTCCCGAGCCCGAAATCTTCGGATTCCTCTACGTCCATCCCGGCGGGGTGGCCTCGTGCGGCATCTTCGTGCCGTCCTGGCTCGACTCTCCCGTGCGCACCTCCTATCGCTACCTGCAGCACTGGATGATGCACCCCTACCTGTGGCGCTACCTCGAGGGCGGCACGCTGCGCTCGTGGGGCGCCAAGAGCCTGCAGGAGTCGGGACGCCGGGGCGAGCCCCTGCTGGTGGGAGAAGGCTACGCCCGGGTGGGCGAAGGTTCCGGCAGTACCAACGTGCTGACCGGCTCAGGGTTGGACGAGGCCTGGAAAACGGGCACGTTGCTGGCTGAGGGCGTGCTGCAGCTCCTCGAAAAGAAGCTGCCCTTCACCCGCGAGAACCTGACCCGGGCCTACGTAGAGCGGCGGCGGCGAAGCTGGCTGGACAAGGAATCGCGTCAGGCCGAGAAGGCCCGGGACGGCTTCAGCCGGGGGCTGGTGACGGGCCTGATCGGCATGGCCCTCAGCGGCCTGTCTGGCGGAAAGCTCTCGGTGCCAGGGCGTTCGGTGCCGCCCTGGAAGCGGCTGCCCACCTTGGAGGAATACTACCAGGGGCGCGTCTCCGCCGAAGAGGTGCAGCAGATCCGACAGCGCGGGGGGTCGTTGCACTCCGCCCTGATGGAGCGCTGCGGCTGGCCCGCCATCCCCTATGACGGCAAGTTGCTGGTTTCGCACCAGGACGCCCTCTTGATGGGCGGCAAGGTCTGTGCCCCGGCCGGGTACGCCGATCACGTGGTGGCGGTGAACCCCGAGCTTTGCCGGCAGTGCAGCCGCAAGGTGTGCGTCGAGATCTGCTCGGGACAGGCCCTGACCGTGGGCCCCGAGGGTGCGCCCATCCTGGACCGCGAGAAGTGCGTCCACTGCGGGGCTTGCGTGTGGAGTTGCTCCCTGCCGCATCCGCACGACCCGGAGCGATCCAACATCGAATTGCGAGCCGGTGCCGGCGGACTGCACTCGGCCGAGAATTGAAGGGAAGAAGACAGTGAGCTATTCCATCGTGGTGTGCGCCGGCCTGGTGCCGGACCCCCTGCAGTCCCTGGAGCCGATCCAGACTCCCCAGGGCCCCGCCCTGAAGAACGAGATGATGCTGCCGGCGGTGCTGGACAACTGGGCCTTCTGCGCCCTGGTCGAAGCGGGCCGGCTGGCCAAGAGCGCGCCGGGGAGCAAGGTCTACCTGGTGAGCGTGGCTCCCAAGGCCAAGCTGCAGCAAGTCATGATGACGGTGGCCCAGAAGGTCCCCTTCGAGCTCGTCTCTCTGGACGGCCCCGCCAGCGGGTTCGCCGACGCGGCTCACGTGGCGGCCTCCCTGGCCGAAGCCATCGAGGCCATCCCCGACCTGGCGCGCGACCGGCTCCTGCTCTTCGGGGGCTGGGAATCGGCCTCACGCAGCGCCGGCGTGACCCTGGCCATGGTGGGCGAACGCCTGGGCATCCGCGACCAGTTCCAGGGGGTGGACGAACTGACCATCCAGCCGGACGGACGGCTTCGCATCCTGGAGAGGGTGGAAGGCGGCATGCACCAGGTGTCGCTGTGCGCCGGCGCGCCGGCGGTGCTGGGCTGGGCGACCGGGAACCTTCCCGAGCCCCCCAACAACCCCCAGATCGGCATGACCAACATGCGCCTGCTGATGCCCGCCCTGCAGAAGGCGCGGCAGGTCCCCAAGGAGACGGACGGGGCGCGCTTCGCCCGGGTGAGCCTGCCGGCCGCCCGGCGCGCCACCCGGGTGGTGAAGGACCTGACCCCCGAACAGATCGCCCAGGAGCTGGTTTCCTGGATCGGAGGGGAAGCCACGCTCCAGGTGACCGAGCAGGCTGTCTCGGCTGCACCGCCGACTTCCGGGTCGGAAACGCTGCTGTTCCTGACTCCCACCCAGAGCGACGGAACCCTGGCCCGCGCCTCCCTGGAGGCGCTCTCGGTCGCCCGGAACGTGGCCCGGGCCCAGGGCGCCCGCCTGGTCGCCGGCCTCTATGGCGAGAAGGTGGAGGCGGCCGTCAACCAGCTCGCCGGGTGCGGGGCTGCCGCCATCCTGGGGGTCGCCAGCCCTGAACTGGCGCAGCCGCGCTACGGGACGGACGCCGCCGCCGCCGAGGCTTTGGCACGCAAGGCGGAAGCCAGCCTGATCCTGGTCCCCGACACCAGCCGGACGCACCGGGTGATGTCCGGCGTGGCCCACCGGCTGGGCGGGCGCGCGGACACGCACGTCACCGGGATCTCTGATTCCCTGGAGATCACCCGCTGGTACTACCGGCAGCGCATGGAGGCAACCCTCAGCCGCACCCAGCGGCCCTGGGTCCTCCTGGTCGAGCCCGGCTGCCACGAGCCCTGGGCTGTTGACGGCGGCACCGCGCAGGTGCAGCCCGTGTCCCTGGAATTGACCGAAGCCGACCGGAGGACCACGGTCGAGGGACTGCAGGCGCCGACCTCCAGCCAGGCCACCGTGCGGCCCGAAGCCGACCTGCTCTTCGTCGCCGGCGCCGGCTGGACCAAGGCACAGAAGGACGGCGGCGCCCGCACTGGGGATGCGGAGAAGCTGATCCTGGACTTCCTCCAGCTCAGCGACGCCTCCCTGGGAGGGAGCAAGTCGCTGGTGGACCTGGGCCAGGAGGGCCAGGAAGCGCTCTCCTTCATGACCCACCTCAACCAGGTAGGCCAGACCGGCAGCTCCCCGCGCCACCCCAAGGGCCTGTCCACCTGCTGCCACGGCGAGGAGCCCCACGCGGTGGGCTGGCGGTTCGTCACCGAGCGCCGGGCGGTCAACCTGGACCCTGCCTGCGGCTGGGCCCAGGGCAAGGCCGACGTGCTGTACGTGGCCGACGCCTTCGAGGTGATGGAGAGGGTGAACCAACTGCTGCGCGGGTGAGGGGCGGAGGGGGGGGCGATCTTCGAACCATCCGCAGGTTCGCCCGCCTGTGGCCTTTCCAGGTGCTGTCGATGGCGGGCGACTGGCTGAGCTTGGTGGCGCTGCGTTCCCTGTTGCTGGAGTTGACCGGCAGCGGGATGAGCGTCAGCGCCCTGCTGCTGTACACCTCCGTGCCGTCGCTTCTGGTGGCGCCTTTTGCCGGGGTGAGGGCGCCTGGAGAGGGTCTTTTGGCCGGGGAGGTTGGAGGTCGAGGCGGCTGGACCGTTCGCGGCGTTGGATGAGGCCCGGCCCGGCCACGTCCTGGGTCTTCCGGGCAAGGGCGAAGCCTGGCCGGAGCTGAGCCTTCTGCTTGCGGACCCTCAGGCGGTCTTCCGGAAGTTCACTTCCAGCACGCTCCCAAAGGCGCGGGCTATCTTCTCCAGGGTTTCCAGGGTCGCGTTGCATCTCCGAGGATCTTCCCACTTCTGGTAGGTTGCAGGGGCCACGCCGATCAGGTCTGCGACCTGGTGCATGGTGAGCTTGCGGAGCCGGCGCTCATGCCGGATCTGCATGGCCGTGAGGGTGCGCAGGGGCAGTTCCACCCACTCCCATCCTTCCGCTTTGGGCAGGGTGCGGTCGGGGCGAACCTTGTGCCCCGATTCCCAGCAATCCTCGAGGTGAAGGACCACCAGGTCGAGGGCCATCTTCCGCGCCTCCTCAAGCGTCCGGCCCTGCGTCACGGCCCCGCGGAAAGCGGGAACCTCGGCCAGCCACCAGCCGTCTTCCTGGAAGAGCCTGGCTGCGAATCTCACAAACTTCGTCCTCCCTTCGCCTGACGCGCCGTGCCCCCAGAGGGGCGCCCCCTACTCGTCTTCTTCATCGAGCTCCCGGTTCAACTTCTCCCAGGCCCTGACCACGCCCGGGGAGATTTCCCTGCCCCTCGGCACCGCGAAAGGGCACCCCCTCTTGCGGTATTTCGCATGGGGGCCGTCCTCCGAAACGAGAACCCAGCCCGCCTGGGTGATCTGTCGGATGAAGTCACGGCGCTTCACGTCCCCACTATAAGCCTTCAGACAAAAACATGTAAATGCCTATAGGCATAACTGATCGAGCCCTCGCCCGACTCCAGGTCCTTGGCCATCCAGAACTGGGCGTAGGGGTTATCCTTGTAGCGCTCCACGGGCCGGTAGCCCGAGCAGGCGTAAATGGCCGTGCCTCGGTCAATTCTCCTTTCGCGTCCAGGACCACCAGTTAGCGCCCGGCCCGGCGGATCATGCAGGACGGACAGATCCCCAGTAAGATCCCCACGGGCAGACCGATTGAGCGCCTTAAGCCGGCCGGGCCTCTCCTGCGCGCCAGACGCCTCGCCGGACCCGGCCGCCTTCCGGCTCGAACGCGACGGAGTCTTCCTCCCTGACGGAGAGTTCTAGGGCGACCTCGACTGGGACTCCGAGCGGTAATAACCTGGGAGGGAGCAAGTCGCTGGTGGACCTGGGCCAGGAGGGCCAGGAATCGCTCTCCTTCATGAGCCACCTCAACCAGGTGGGCCAGACCGGCAGCTCCCCGCGCCACCCCAAGGGCCTGTCCACCTGCTGCCACGGCGAGGAGCCCCACGCGGTGGGCTGGCGGTTCGTCACCGAGCGCCGGGCGATCAACCTGGATCCTGCCTGCGGCTGGGCCCAGGGCAAGGCCGACGTGCTGTACGTGGCCGACGCCTTCGAGGTGATGGAGAGGGTGAACCAACTGCTGCGCGGGTGAGAGGCGGAGGGTGTCGTTCTTCGAACCATCCTTGATCGCCGTCTCTTCATCTTTGAGGAAGATCCGAACCTTCACTTACGTCCCCTGCCCGAGTGCCCTCCTGGCCGCCGGGCAGTCCAAGCGGCCGTAGAGCTTGCTCTTCCCATTGCCGCCAAGACTACCTTTGACGGTGCTCAGGTGCTCTCTGCCGTCCGGGCCGACGAGTCCGTACTGCTTCTCGGTCATCCATACCTCCGAATTCTCTTGGGGGGGATTCATCCCCGCACCATCTTTGATGGTGGGCCTGGTTCTTGCGTCTCCGGCCGCTCACCAGTAGGTGATCGCGAACTTCTCCTCCAATGTGTCGAGTTCGTGATCGGCTGCCGTATATTTTGGCCACTTGTGCTCGAACTCCCTGAACGTTGGCGTGTGCAATTGCTGGAGATAGATATGAAGGTACTCGTGCCAGAGGAGGAACAGGATCGTCTCCCGGCTCACGCCGGGGCTGTCCAGCAGCAGGTTGATCCGGATTCGACCGCCTTCGTCCCAGCGGTCGGCCATCCCAAACCAACCTTTGATGATCTTCCTGGTCCAGCGAGGAGGCTCGCCCGTGTAGGGCAGGGACTGTTCGCCGAGAATCCGCGCTCCCCGGCGCAACATTTCCGTCCAGAGGGATGGGAGATCGTGGTGCGGGCCCAGAGCGAGCGGGCCACCGGGCAGGTCCTCGAACACGGGGGAGGAGTGTGCGCGCCGGGTGACCTGCTCCGGATGTTGGAGAGCCAGGAGTTGCTCGTCGATGGCGTGGCGGAATTCGCGTAGGCTGGGGTACACGGAGCGGGCAAGGTGGCTGTACCGTGCGAGGATCAGGTCCATCCTCTCCCGCTCGCCCATGTCCTTCTGCAAGATCAAGCGGGCGACTTCGGTGGGGTCGCAAGGGCGTCGCTCCTCGAAAGCCTGCAGACAAAGGTGGCCGCCCTGCTCCAGGTGGGACCAGGCTCGCTCGATATCGCTCCGTGCCGGCAGAGGCCAGTCACAATCCTCGAAATGCTCCACCGCGCCTTCGAGATCCACGGCGCCTCTCTCAAGGGTCTCCCAGAAGGGTTTCTGGTGCTCGTGGACCAGGATCGAGCTTCCATCCTTCAGTTCATAGAACCCGACGGGGACGGCCTCGAAGCGCTCCGCCCCGGACTCGACGGGGAAGCTGCGCCGCTGATTGAGGAAATGGAGCACCGCCTCCTTGGGGATGCCGCCAGAAGGCTCCGTCGCCTCGCCGGCTTCCGGGGAGGAGGGCGCTGACGCGGGTGGCTCGGGATCCAGAGGCTCCAAGATATCGGCGATCAGGCTCTCCGGAGTCATCCAGTCGAGCGCCTCGCTCCAGATATCCCGGAAGCTGACCAGGAAGGCCTTCTCGGTTCCCCCTGCTGCAGGTCCACGGAGAGCTCGACCGATCATCTGCGTCAGGAGAACCTCGCTGGTCGTCGGGCGGGTCAGGAAGACGGTCTGGACCTCGGGGAGGTCGACGCCCTCCGTGATCATCTGGACGTTTACGAGAACCTCGAGTTCGCCTTGGCGGAATCGGGCCACGATGTCTCTGTTGTCCGCGGAGGAGCGCTCATAGCCGATGTAGTCCGCCGCGATGCAAGATCCGTTGAAGAGCCTGGCCAGGGCCTTTGCGTGCAGGAGACCGGTCGCAAAGACCAGCGTCTGGCCGTAGCGCTGCCGATGGGCCAGATACTCCTGCAGGATCAACTGGTTGCGCTGGCGGATCTCGCCGATTCTCTGGAGCAGCCCTTCGCCGAGATCCTGGAAGCGATTCAGGTGTCGACGGTCCTCGTCTGTCAGGATGGGGTCGAGGTTCTCCCTGGTCGAGATGCTCACCGATACGGGCCTCGCCAGGATCCCCTCGCGGACCAGTCGAGCCGGCTCGACCTGGTACAGGGTGTTCCCGCCGAAGAGTTCGGCCAGGATTTTCCGTTCGCTTTCATCGGAGCGCGTCAGCGTGGCGGTCAGGCCGAGCAGCCTGAACCCGGGTCGACCGTCGAAGATCTTCCGCCCCCTGGCGGGTCGCGCGCCGAGCAGGTTCAGCAACTTCCGGTAAGTGGCTGCCGGCGAGTGGTGGCCTCATCGACCACGACGAAGGTGCGGGGGTCCGCCAGTACCTCCCGGGCGATGTCCAGGTTCCTGGCCAGGCTGAACACGGAGCAGAGCAGGACATCATCCTCGAGGTCGATCTGCGTGGTGGCGCAGTGGCCTCCCGAAACGACACGGATCCGCACCTTGTCACGGCCCTCGAGCCGGCCTATCTCGCGATAGAAGGTGTCTGCAGCCTGCTCGAGCAACTCGTGGCGGTGGGCGATCCAGACAATCCTGTCTCCGCCGCGAAGGACCCGATCTACCAGCCAGCGCACGGCCGTCAAGGTCTTTCCAGAGCCCGTCGGCATCTGGAGGATCCCCTGGAACCGCTCGGTCCTGCGCCAGTCTTCGAGATGGGCTTCCAGGCGCAGGTGGGCCTCCCGTTGGTGTCGGAAGAGGGGTCTGTCGGGACTGGGCTGAGCTGACGGGGAGAGGATGGCCAGGGGGCGTATCCAGCGGCCGTCTCCGTTCGCGCCGGTCTTGCCCAGGCGCCAGAGTGCCTCGCGGAGGATCCTGCGAAGTGTCTTGGAGTTGCGGCACTTCTGGACAAAGCGTGCATAGCCGTCCTGGGTGCGCGGACGCCCACCGGGTCCGAGGCCGCAATCCTGCAACTCCTGCACGACTCGACGGGCATCCCGATATTCCGGCATCCAGACCTTGGCGAGGACGTCCTTGTGTCGCTTCACGAAGGAATCGTTCGGGCATCCAACCTCGTTGTCGAGCCAGGCCCGAGCCTCTGAGGCGTCACGCGTGGAGGGGTCCTCGCCTCGCGCGAGTTCGAGGACCACGCGGTCCGAGAGGGCCTGCCAGGAAAACTCAGACATTCTGACCTCCTCTTGGTTGTGCTCGCGATCATAGCCCACGGGTCCTGACACGGAACGTCATCGGGTGGCTGGCCTTGAGTATGGGCACCCCCTCTACATCGGCACCGGCACCATCTTCCCCTCTACCTCTTTTGGCTGTTGCGCGGCCAGGAACTCGAGTGCCTCATGCGCCTGCAGGAGGCGAGAAGCTGGAAGCTCCGTCGCGGGGGCGGAAGACCTCGGAGGGCGGGCGCTCGTCGACCTGCCGCGCGGAGGCGGAATCGGGAGACAAGACTGCGCGGCAACTCCCGCTCTATTCGCTCCCTGGCTCCCGTAGATCTAGGCGGAGGCGGCCGCTCCAGTAGTCGGGGCGGCGCCTATGGTGCGCGAGGGCGAGGATCAGGACGAAATCCGGTTCGCTGGCGTACAGCACGGAATAGCGGAACTGGCGTAGAGGGCGCCGGCGAATACCTGGGCGGACTTCCTCGGCTGCCTCCGGGAACGCGGCGATCAGCCCCTCGATGCGCCGTAGTTCGCGCAGCAGACGGCGGCCCAGGCCAGGGGCTTGAGATTCGAGGTATTCGATTTCCTGGAACACCTCGTCCTGAGCGGCCCGATGATAGCGGACAGGGGTCACTGAAAGAGGCGTTCCGCCCGCCGGTGGACTTCCTGGGCGTCCACCGTTTCAGCCGAACCAGCGCGGTGCTCCTCCAGGCGGGTCTGCGCCTCGTCGGCCCAGAGGCCTTCGGCTTCCTCCGCGCTCAACTCGTCCAGGCTGTCCAGGAGCGTGGCCGCAAGCGTGGCCCGCTCCCGCACGCCCAGGGTCAGAGCAGTTCTCAGGACACTGTGCAGTTCCGCCATCTCGCCCTCACTTGTTCATTGCCCAACCGGACTCGCCCCCGGCTCACCGTGGGTCCGGGTCCAGGCCGCACGCCTCTATCATACCAGGAGACGCAGCGAGAGGGACCTGCCTGGCTGCCCTTCGAACCATCCGCAGGTTCGCCCGCCTGTGGCTTTTCCAGGTGCTGTCGATGGCGGGCGACTGGCTGAGCTTGGTGGCGCTGCGTTCCCTGTTGCTGGAGTTGACCGGCAGCGGGATGAGCGTCAGCGCCCTGCTGCTGTACAGCTCCGTGCCGTCGCTTCTGGTGGCGCCTTTCGCCGGGGTGAGGGCGCCTGGAGAGGGTCTTTGGGCTGGGGAGGTTGGAGGTCGAGGCGCCCCGCCCCCCTTCCGTCCCGACCGCAAAGACGATCCCCACGCACCCCGAACCCTACCGGCTACGCGGAAGGTGCCCCAAGTCGGTCCGGGAACTCCCCCCCCATAAGAGACTTACACCTCTTACACCTTGGCGCCGTTCTTATCGCCTTTGCCCCTCGACGAGGCTCCCTCATGAAGATCGTCCTCATCCAAGCCTGCGACATGGTAGATGTCGATACGGGGCGGCCGTTTTTCCGCACGTCGCGACGATACTCCTACGCGCCGACGACGCTCACCACCCTCGCGGCACTGGTTCCGCCGGAGTTCGAGGCCGAGGTCCGGATCTACGACCAAGGCGTCGAGCCCTTGCCCAAGCCGATCGAGGCCGACATCGTGGGCATCAGCACCATCACCGCCAACGCCCCGGCCGCCTATGCCCTGGCCGACGACCTGCGAGCCCAAGACATCAAGGTGGTGCTAGGCGGCTATCACCCCTCGGCGTGCCCCGATGAGGCGCTCGAGCACGCCGACGCCGTTGTGGTGGGCTTTGCTGAAGAGAGCTGGCCGGCCTTGCTGTGGGACTTCGCCAAGGGACAGATGCAGCGCTTGTACCGCGACACCACCCAAGCGGCCTTTCAAGGATCCATGCCGTTCCCGCGGCGGGACCTGCTGAAGCGCGGCGCGTACATGCTGCGCGGGACCATCGAGACCACTCGAGGCTGCCTTAACCGCTGCAATTACTGCGTCATCCCACGGTCCACCGGCGGCGCCGTGTATCACCGCCCCATCCCCGAGGTCATCCGCGAGATCGAGCAACTGAAGACCCGCTACCTCACGTTCCTCGACTCGAGCCCCACCGAGGACATGGACTACGCCAAGCATCTCTACGAGGCGATGCTGCCCTTGAAGCGCACCTGGTTCAGCGCCATCACGGTCAAGGCGGTGTACGATGACGAGTGGCTCGACCTGGCGGCGCGCAGCGGCTGCCGCGGGGTGCTCATCGGCTTCGAGACGCTGTCCCAGAGCACGCTCAACGGCTGCTGCAAGCGGTTCAACAAGGCCTCGGAGTACAAGCAGCTCATCGAGCGTCTCCATGATCGTAAGATTTCGGTCCTCGGCTGCTTCGTGTTTGGCCTGGACGGCGACGACAACAGCGTGTTCGGTCGCACCGTCGATTTCGTGAACGAGGCCAAGGTCGATGTCGTTCAGTACACGGTGTCCACGCCGTTTCCCGGCACCGCCCTCCACGAGGAGTTGCGAAGGGACGGGCGGATCACCGAGACTGACTGGCGCTACTATGACGGAAAGCACGTGGTCTTTAAACCCTCGCACATGACCGAGGAGGATCTGGAGAACGGCATCCGTTGGGCGTGGAAGCGCACCTACAGCTACTCGTCCATCGGCCAGCGGGTGTGGGGCGCCAAGGCCTCGACCGCACCGCTCATCGCCGGCAACTTGGCGTTTCGCAAGCTGGCGCGATCGTTTGTCCCGAGCAGCTTCGACACCGCGTCCTGGGACGCTCGCTTCCGCGCGGCGGAGACTGCCACGTGACCTGCGGTGGGAACCACCGCCCGTGAACCATCGGCGATCGCCAAGCGCTGCTGATGGAGGCCTACGCCGCCAACCCGAGCAGGTTCATCGGCGGACCACCTCGGGTCCCCCAACTGCCCGAGGCCGTGTGGATCAACCCACCGAATAGGGCTTCAGCGACCGAGCAGCCGTGAGCGTTCGCCCGGCAGGTTGTCTCAAAATGCTTGACACGTTCCGGTTGCGACCATGGCCCAGTCTGCAGTCGGGTGCTTCAGTCCTGGTAGACCTGGGGGCCGATCGCGCGAAAGATCTTCTGCCTGAGTGATTGATCATAGGAGGGTGAGGGGCGGTGGGACCGCGGCTCCGGGGCTGCGGGAGCAACCTGGCGTCTCCAACCCCCTCAAGGGGGCAGGAAGGATCACATGTCTCCGGAAGCCTTGCGGATGCGCAGATTCTCCCTCGTCCTCCTGCTGCTCGCCGCCACCGTGCTCCCTGCACTGGCCCAGCCATTCCCGGCCACAGGCCTCTGGCGGCTGCGGCACACCGACGGGAGCCCCTTCCATGTCCGTCTCTACGCCGACGGCTCCGCGCTCAGCGACTTCGGGTCAGGCGAGAACGGCACCTGGCTTTGGGAGGGGCAGGCCGTCGTCTGCCGCTGGAGTGACGGCTGGCTCGACCGGATCACCCCTGCCCCCGGCGGCGGCTACGTGAAGGTGGCCTGGGCCCCTGGGGCCGACCGGAAGGGCCCGCCCAGCAACCGCAACCGCGCCGTCCGCGTCTCCCCAGACCCCAACGACGCCGCGCGCTGAGGCCGTTTCCCAAGGGTTCGTCGAAACGGTCATGGCGGCGGAAATCGGCCTGGGGTCCCCTGAGCGGCCGCCCTCAGCCTGGGAAGGCCGGCACAAGGGCGAGGGGTCGGCTTGATCCCAGACCCCGGACTCGTTGAGCCTCGACTCGCCGGTCCGCTTCCCGGACGGAACCACTCAAAACACGGCACATGGACGAGGTTTCCAGCGGTTCCCCACCCCGGGCGACCCGCCGGCGCCTCGGCGGACAGGCGTGCGCCGGATTCAGGCCCCTGCGCTCCCTTCGACAGTCTCGGCTCGACTCGGCTATAATCGGTCCATGGCCGTTCCAAAGGAACAGCGGGTCGACTGGCAGGAGTACCGGACCTGGTCCGACGAGCAGCGCTGGGAGTTGATCGACGGGCATCCCTATCTGATGGCCCCAGCGCCGCGGACCCTGCACCAGCAACTGGTGGCCTCGTTCCACCTGGCGATGGCGGCGGCGCTGGGCCGGGGCCCGTGCAGGGTCTACCTGTCCCCCATGGACGTGCGCCTCTCCGACTGGGACGTGGTGCAGCCAGACCTGCTGGTCCTGTGTGACCGGGGTCAGTTGCTCTCGACCCACGTGGAGGGGGCGCCCAGCCTGGTGGTCGAGATCCTCTCCCCCAGCAGCGCCCGGCATGACCGGCTGCGCAAGCTGGCCCTCTACGCCCGACACGGTATCGCGGAGTATTGGATCGTCACTCCCAGCCCACCGCTGCTGGAGGTGCTGGTCTTGGACGGAAGCAGCTACCGGGTGGCGGGCGTCCACACCGAGGTGGGCCGATTCGTGAGCCCCACCCTACCCGGACTGGACCTGGACCTCGCAGAGCTCTTCGAGCCTTGCGACACCTCCGACCTGGACGAGGTCCAAGAGGTCATGCCTCCCTACTCCGCGGCCCGGATCGAGTAGCCGCAAAGGTCCAAGAGGGCCCGGTCGGATCCGTCGCCGCCCCCGGAGTTCCCCCTCGCCCTCGAGTACCGGGGCAGCCCGATGCTGGTGCCCGCGTAACCCATCATCCGAGTCGAGGAGGTGACAACTACCGCTGACCTGTCCACCGGAGCCACGCCGACGGAGTTGCACCACTTGACGAGACACGACCCCCAAATGCCTTGAGGAACCCACCTGGCAGGTGTGGCCGGGCGCCAGCCCCTACCTTCGGAAGCCCAGAAGCCTGCAAAGCACCTTCTCGATGCTCTCCAGCGTCTGCTGGTCGACTGCGCCTAGTCGGCTGGCCAGGCGCTCGTGGGCAATGGTGCGCAACTGGTCGCACATGGCGTAGCTCGTCTTCGTCAGGCCCCCCAGCGGAGGCCCCAGCGGAACGTGGCTGGGCAGGCTCCGGTCCGTGCCCGTCAACGGAATGGCCATGGACAGTCCCGCGTGCGAATGGTTGAGCGCGTTGACAGACAGGATCAACACCGGCCTGGGCCGACCTCCCTGCTCGTGCCCCCGGACGGGCTCCAGGTCGGCAATCCAGACCTCACCCCTGGATGGCCTCTTCACTCGATCCCCTCCAGGCCGTCGGCCAGTACCGCGTCCCATTCGGCAAGTTCCCGCTGGTGCTCGCTCCAGGCCTGGCCATCGGCCCGCAACCTGGCATAGCCGGTTTGAAGTTCCACGAAGAACCGGCGCTCTTCGTAGGCCTCCAGCAGGTCCTCAAGGAAGGCCTGCATCGTCTTGCCTTCGCGCGCGGCCAGCCTCTTGAGCCGGTCCCGCAGCCCCTCGTTCAGCTTCATCATCGTGGCCATGTCTTGGGCTCCTCTGGGCCAAGTCTGTCAGTCCATTCAATGTCAACCATGTTGGTTATACCATGAGGTCTACCTCGCAGTCACCGTCGCCTTCGGCGGCATCGGAGGCGAGGGGGCAGCGGTGCGCCGAGCCGGTCGCCCTGCGCAGGGACGGCCCCGTGGAAGGTGAACAGCCCTGAGTCGCCCCTGGAGGTTTGTCCCGTGAAGATCGGCCTGGTTCCCCTCGTCGCCCCTGTCTCCGGTCCGCGCGCCCTCGGCACCCATGCCGCCCTGGAGGCCCTGGCCGGGGAGTTCGACTTCGCCGTGGTGTCTCCGGACGAGATGGGCGCCGCCGACCTCCCGGCCTTCCTGATCCGGACGGGGGGCACGGAGGGCCTCTTCCAGCAGGCCCTGGCGGCCCTGCCAGCGTCGCGGGATCCCCTGACCCTCCTGGCCGTCGACCGGGACAACTCCCTGCCCGCGTCGCTCGAGATCCTGGCCTGGCTCCAGGGCCAGGGCCACCGGAACGCCCGGATCCTCCTGCTCACGGCTCCCGACGCGGCCCGGCGTCTCCACGAGCGAGCCCTGGAGGTGCGGGCCACCCGCGCCCTGGCGGCCACTCGGCTGGGGGTGGTCGGCCGCCCCTCGGACTGGCTCATCGCGAGCCAGGTCGACCCCGACCGGGTCCGCCACCGCTGGGGAGTGGAGCTGGTGGACCTCGACCTCGCGGAGCTTGACCTCCACCTGGAGGCCGTCTCGGAGGCCGAGGTGGAGGGACTGGCGGTCCCTGCTCCGGTCCAGGCTCTGGAGGCCTCGAGGGTCCGGCCGGCCCTGCGCATCTACCTGGCATTGAAGAGCCTGGTCCAGGCCCACGGCCTGACCGCCCTGACCCTGCGCTGCTTCGACCTCCTGGAGGACCTGCGCGCCACGGGATGCCTGGCCCTGGCGCTGCTGAACGACGAGGGCCTGGTGGCCGGCTGCGAGGGGGACGTGCCCACCACCTTCACCATGCTGGCGAACCGCCTGGTCACGGGCGAGCCCTCCTTCATGGCCAACCCCTCCCGGCTCGAGGGCGATGAGGTGGTCCTGGCCCACTGCACGGCGCCCCTGTCCATGCTCACCGGGTACACCTGCCCCTCCCACTTCGAGAGCGACCTGGGCGTGGCCGTGGCGGGCAACCTGGCCCAAGGTCCCGTCACCCTGTCTCGCTTCGGAGGGGCGGACCTCGGCGAAGGGATGATCTATGAGGGCGACCTGGTGGATCACGTCCCCTCGCCCCATCTCTGCCGCACCCAGGTCCGGGCCCGCGTCCAAGGTCTCGGCGCCCGACTGCTGGAGGCGCCCCTGGGCAACCACCTGGTGGTCTCTCCCGGGCACCACAAGACCAGGCTGGAGGCCCTGCTGGCCCTGGGGAAGACCAGCGGGCCCGGCGGGGCCTGAAGAGGCAGACCTGGGGGTCCAGGATCACCAGGCAGGAGGGAGGCGTCAGTCTCTCATGGGGTGGTCGTTCCCGGACCGACCTGGGGCACCTTCCGCGTAGCCGGTCGTGTTCGGGGTGCGTGGGGATCGTCCTTGCGGCCGGGACGGAAGGATGCGGGGCGGTTGGACCGTTCGCGGAGTCTGATGAAGCCCGGACAGGCCACGTCCTGGGTCTTCCGGGCAAGGGCGAAGCCAGGCCGAAGCCTGTCCGGGCTCGCGAACCGCCTCAGCCTCCCCGCGCCGCCCCAGTTCCGCCTCCAAGACGCCGTCCAGGTGCCCCGATCGCGCCCGGAGCCGCTGAAGGTGACCCCGGACACCCGGCCCGGATGATCACACAGGCTATCAGCGGTACCAGGGGAGGTACTTCCTGGCCAAGGACCTGTCCATCACGGAATACTCGGCCTTGCGGCTGTCCGCCCGGCCCGGGGCAACCAGGAACTTGTAGGACCGGCCCAGGGGGTCACGGAAGCTCACGGCGTGGGTGCCCATCGGGCCTTCTCCTGCGGGCGTCGCCGAGAGCCAGTCGAGCTCCGGGTATTGGAAGCCCATGGTCGCCTGGACGGCGACGGCGTAGCTCAACTGCTGGGAGGAGTTCGCGGTCACGGGCAGTTTGACGGACTTCCCGGCACGCAGGCTGAGGGTGCCGCCGTTGGCCCCCCTGAGGTCCTCCAGATAGGCCCGGATCTCGGCCCCGTCGAGACGGCCGTCGTTGTTCACGTCGCGGGCGAAACGGGCAGCGTAGTCTCCCATGGCGTCACCGCGATGGGCCTGGGCCTTGAGGGCGTCACCCTGACACACCTCGGTGTTCGGCAGTTGCGGCGCGTTAACGACCACGGTGTCCTGGATGGTCGGGGCTGCCGGCCCGGCCGCCTCGGAGGCGGTGGCGGCGGTCGGGTCCAAGGTCTGCGCCAGCAACATCGAGGCGTCGGCGCTGATGGAGTACGGGTAGGAATGGTTCAGGTGGTTCAGGTGGTTCATCTGCGTTACCCCCTTGCTTCTGTCCACGGCACACTAAGTCGTCCGCCTGAAATACTCGTGAAAAGTGAGCCATGGACACGAACTCTCGGAGAGGACCAGGGCCTCCAGCACCAGAGAGGTGCCAAGACCGCCGCAGAGGAGGCTTCCGGACCGCGGCCGAATCCGCTTGCCCAGGACCCGGCCCTCCATACAGTGGACCGCAGGAGGGCCCCGAGGCCGCGCCGGTCACATCGGCCGGGGATGGGCCCCTGGGATCCCTGGCCAGATTTTCGGCCGGCTTTCCAGGCAGGACCCCGGCGTCTGGTTGGCGCACCCTGCTGGAAATGGCAAGGAGGCGCCTGTTCGCCGTGTTCCTGGGTGCAACGCTGGCCGCCCTGGCCGCCGCCGGAGGCCTGTGCTTCCTGGCCTACGCCTTCCAAGGCTCCCTGGTCTACTTCCCCACCCGTGAAGTACGCCTGTCGCCCCACGACGTGGGCCTGGCCTATCGCGACGTGGCGCTTCTCACCGAGGATGGCGAGCGCCTGCGCGCCTGGGCCATCTCCCCTCAGGTCCCCGACTCGCCCTGGATCCTGTTCTCTCATGGCAACGGGGGCAACATGTCGCACCGGCTGGATCGGGCGGTGGCCCTGCACCGTTGCGGGGTGGGGGTCCTCCTGTACGATTACCGGGGCTACGGGCAGAGTACCGGCACCCCCACCGAGGAGGGCCTGACCCTGGACGCCGAGGCTGCCTGGCAGTGGTTGGTGCGCGAGCAGGGGGTGCCGCCCCGCCGCCTGATCCTGATGGGGGAGTCTCTCGGCGGAGGCGTCACCACCGCCCTGGCCACCCTGCATCGGCCCGCCGGCATCATCCTGGAGAGCACCTTCACCTCGGCCGTCGACCTGGGCGAGGAGGTCTACCCCTGGTTCCCGGTCCGCCGGTTGCTGCGGCACCGCTTCCCGAACCGCGAGCGCCTGGCCGGGATGGACTTTCCCAAGCTCTTCATGCACAGCCCGGACGACGACATCATCCCCTACCACCACGGGCGCGACCTCTACCAGGCGGCCCCCGAGCCCAAGCAATGGGTCGACCTGGTGGGCGGCCACAACGCCGGCGTTGCCGCGCAGGGTCCGGGGTACATCGAGACCGTCTCGGATTTCGTGCAGCGAGTCACCGCGCCCCCGAGTTGACCCGGGTTCCCCGGCGACGGGACCCCGTCTGGTCGTGGCCAGATGCCTGCCAACCCCGAGGCCAGGTCCCGTTGGGAGCCTGTCCTGGCCCAGGTGGTCCTGGACATGGAGGTCCTGGCGAAGACGCCGGACGGTGGCATCCACGGACGCCTTGGTCCTTTGGCAAAGGCCTACGGGGCCTGGCTCGAGCGCCAGCAGCAGCGCCTGGACTCTGCCGCGCTGGTTGCCGGCGGCCTGGTGGCCAGTTCGCTGACCGCCTGCTTCACGGAGTGGCCGGCCTCAAAGCCTCGGTGGCCAGCACGTAGGCGCCGGGGCCGAAGCCGCACATCGGGAATGGACCCTGGAAGTCGCCCTTCTCGTCCAGCAACTCGCCGATGCCGTTGTAGTTGGCCCGCGACCAGGCGGTGACGTGGTCCATCAGGGCTCGCGCCCGGGCCGGCTGCCCCAGGCGCTGCCAGGCCTCCACGGCCCGCAGGTCCAGCAGCAACCACTCCTGGCGGTCATACCAGTTGCCGTCGTCGTTGCGCATGACCCCCGGCGACCCGGGCGTGGCGCTGCGCAACCGCTGGACGGTCATCTCCACCACCCGCGGGTCTGCGGTCATCTCCCAGTTCACGGCCTCCAGCGTGGCCGCGTCGTAGGCCAGGCCGGGGTCCTGACGCAGGTCCTCCAGGGAGGAGGCGATCGAGCCGTCGGCGTTGCGCAGGTGGCGCAAAAGGCCCTGCTGCAGCTCGTCCGCGGATTGGCGACACTCCTGGGCCTCGCGGGCTTCCAACAGCCCTGCGATGCTCCTCAGGCCGTGGGCCGCCGTGATGGTGGTATAGGCATAGTGGCGGCGGCCGTCGTACTCCAGGGGCAGGGTCCAGTGGTGCTCCCAGATCGAGGAATCGGGCCGCACCAGGCCCGTCTCGGGATCAATCAACCGGCGCAGCGGGGTGACCACCTTGGCCTGCACTTGATGCAGGTGTTTCCTCAGGAAGTCCTGGCGCTGCTCCTCGGGGATGGCCCGGGCGTACTCCGAGAAGGCCCACAGAAACAGCCCGAAGCCATCGTACTCGATGTTCGGGCCGTGGTCGTTCCAATCGGACTCCTCCAGCCCGTTCCCGTAGTAGCGGCAGACCGAGACCAGGTAGTCGTCCAGCTTCCGTCCCGCTGGGAGGTCCTGGTTGATCATCGGCAGGTAGCGCGGGTCGCGCCGGGCCCTCAGGACGAAATCCAGCGCCTGGCGAGCCTCCTGCAGGTGCCCGGAACGCACCAGCCCGACCATGGCGTAGCTGGCGTCCCGGACCCAGCAGCGGGCCCACTTGTCCTTGATGCTGGCCAGGACCTGGCCGTCGGCAGGCGTGCCCGGCTCGCGCACCTGCCCCATCTTCAGGAAGGCCGTGCTCTGCCGGTAGACCGCCTGCTGGTCGGCAGAAAGGTGGGACAGGTCGGGCTCGACGGCGTGGAACTGACGCCAGAACTCCTGCTCACGCTCCAGCAACTGCTGGGGAGGGGACTGGCCCAGGCCGCCATCCAGCCCGCGCTGCAGGTCCAGGAGCTCACCACCCTCCTGGTGGGCGATGGCCACCCCGGCCCAGGCAGCCTCACCCGGCGGAATCTGCAGTTTACCTTGGAAGTTGGCATGCAGGTCCCGGCCGCGGATTTCGACAGCGGGCAACCGGGTTCGCAGGTTCATGCCCCGGTACAGCAGGCGGTGCGGGCTGGCCGGCGACCTCTCGAAGAGCCCTCCCGGAACAGCTCGCATCACCTCGTCATCGCTCCCCTTCCACTTGTGGTCGACTCCGTCTCCCTGGTCGTGGGGATCCGGCTGAGGGCCCGCCCCCACGTGGAAGTCCAGGTCCGCCCGGACCAGGGCGGTCTGTGCCTGGTGGCCACGATTGGCCAGGCGCACCAGCATCACCAGGTTGCGGCCCGGGTCGCCGGCCAGGGGCATGAAGTAGTAGTTCTCCACCTCCAGAGCGCCCTGGCGGCGCACCTCGCGCAGGATTCCGGTGCCCTGCAGGTAGCCGACCTCGTCGGGTGGGCCGCCGACTCCCGCGACTGCCAGGTCCACCCGGTCTGCCAGATCCGCGGTCACCGTTTCCGCAGTGCCCTTCTTGTACATGTGCGTGAAGAAGCCCGCGATGCGGTGCTCCTTCACGTCGTAGATGGCCGTCCCCATCCCGTTGGCCAAGGGCAGGCTGGGGGCCGAGGCGTGCAGGGGTGGGGCCTCGCTCCAGGCCTGGGCGCTGGGGACCAAGGCCATGAGCAGGAGGACGGCGGCGAGGTGGCGTTTCATGATCGGTGGATCTCCCTGGGTTTAGGGTCCCGGGACCTTGCGCGGGGCGGGATTGTTTCCTGCCAGGGCCGGGCCGCATCCGCCGCCAGGCGCCAGCACCCGGGCGCGACGTGGTCCGCCTGAACCGGAGGCCCTCCAGACAGTGGATCGCAGGAGGGCCGGCCCAGCAACCGCAACCGCGCCCTCCGGATTTCCCCGGACCCCCGCGACGCCGCGCGCTCCAAGCCGTTTCCCAGGGGTGGGTCGAGACGATCGTGGCGGTGGGGACCGGCGTGAGGATCCCCTGAGCGGCCGCCCTCAGCCCGGGAAGGCCGGTAGGCCGAAGAGGAGCTCGTGCCCCCAGGCCAGGGCCAGGCACAGCGCCAGCCCCCCGACCAGGGGAAGCCAGCCGATCTCGGCGGGCACGAAGCGCTGCCGCCCGGCCAGGATGGCCCCGAAGGGAACCCGCGAGGTGACCGCGGCGAAGCCCTCCCAGGCCGGGCCCAGGGCCCGATGGCGCTTGGCGTCGATGTTCCACATCCCGCGCAGGGCGGTCAGCAGGATCGCTCCGCCCAGAAGCATTCCGGCCTGGGTGCCCCCTGCCAGCACATGCGCCAGCCCCCACAGCGCGAAGGCCCAGAGCACGGGGTGCCGGGTGACCCGCGTGACCCCGCGGACGGGAAGTTCCGAACCGCCGGCCACCTCCGCCAGCACCGAAGTGGGGTTGTCCGGGCGCCCGCCAGCCAGAAGCAGGACGCACGCCCAAGGCATCAGCAGGGCCGCCACCCAGGGCTGGCCGGGGAAGACGGGGACCGTCGGGGCACCTCTCCAGGCCAATGCCAGCCAGGCCAGACCCGCCAGGCTCAGGACCGAGAAGAGCCCGCGGAAGCCGTTCTCGCCCAGCCACGAAGCCACGGGCGAGCGCAAGGGGCCCGCCAACAACAGATGAAGCGCAATCCAGGTCAGGGCCGCCAGGGCCAGTTCCAGCACGGGAAGCCTCCCCGTCGCGATTCTCGACGTCGGCGGCAGGGTTCGGCACGCGAGGTTGGCAGGCCTCCAGGAGCCGGTTTGAGTCTCCGGATCGAGCATCGGCGAGGCGACCGACGCGGGATTCACACAAGCTCTTCGGCGAGAGATCCCCAGCCGGGACCTGGACGCCCTTCGGCACTCTCAGGCCGGCGCGGGCTCCTCCAGGAACTCCGCATCCGGCGTCAGCAGCACCTCCAGAGCCTCCGGCAGATGATCGCGGTCCCCCAAAAGGGTCAACGTATCGAAGGGCCGCAGCAGGGTGTCACCGCGGGGAACCAGGAAGGCACTCTCACGCCGGATCAGGACGATCAGCACTCCGGCGGGCAGACCCAAGGCAGAGACCGGGCGGTTCACCGCCGCGGACTCAGGCGGAAGCTCGATCTCCCGGGACTCGCTCCGCATCCCCTCCACCGGCTCCACCTCGATGGGCGTCCGGGGGCGGGCCGCCAGGGGTTCGTCCACCCCCAGCCAGCGGGCCACGGTCATCAACGTGCTGCCCTGCAGCAAGGCCGAGAGCAGCACGACGAAGAAGACGATGTGCAGGAGGATGCTGGCCCTCGGGAAGCCAGCCAGGAAGGGGAAGGTCGCCAGAACGATGGGCACCGCTCCCCTCAGGCCCGTCCAGGCCACCAGGGTCCGCTCGCGCCAGGTGAAGCGACTGCCCAGGAGCATCAGGTAGACGGCCACCGGACGCGCCACGAACATCAAGAAGAGCGCGACCAGAAGCGCGGGGACGGCGATCTGAGGAATCTGCGAGGGGAAGACCAGCAGCCCCAGCGTCAGGAAGAGCAGGATCTGCATCAGCCACCCCAACCCGTCGTGGAACTTGGTCAGGTAGCGCTTGAAGCGGATGCCCCGGCTGGCCAGAACGATCCCGGCCACGTACACCGCCAGGAAGCCGTTGCAGCCGATCATGTCGCTGGCGCCATAGATCACCAGCACCAGGCTCATGCTCAAGACCGGATAGAGCCCTTCGTACTCCAGGTGCAGGCGGTCGAGGAAAAGCGAGAGCAGGTAGCCGAAGAGGAGCCCCAGGAGCAGTCCACCCGCCAGGTTGAGCAACAGGGAGAAGGCGACCATGCCCGGGTGGATCGCCTGGCCGGTCATCAACCCGATCAAGGTCACTGTGAGCAACACCGCCATGGGATCGTTGCTTCCCGACTCCAACTCCAACAGGGCGCCCACCCGCCCCTTCAATCCCACCCCCCGGCTGCGCAGGACGGCGAAGACCGCCGCCGCATCGGTCGAGGAGACGATGGCCCCCAGAAGAAGCCCCTCCATCAGCGAGATATCCAGGAGCGCCTGGGCGAAGAGGCCCACCAGCAGGGCTGTGAGAGCCACGCCCAGCGTGGCCAGCAGGGCCGCCGAACGGACGACGCAGCGCACCTTGCGCCACTCGGTATCCAGGCCTCCGGAGAAGAGGATGTAGGCCAGAGCGAAGATCCCGACCAGGTTGGTCATGTGGGGGTCATCGAAGTAGATCCCCCCGATTCCATCCGAGCCCGCCAGCATGCCGACCCCGAGGAAGACCAGCAGCGTGGGGACCCCCAGGCGATCGGAGATCCGGTTGGCCAGGACGCTGAGAGCGACGAGAACCCCGACGAGGAAGACGATCTGGTTTGCGGCGATTCCGTTCACGCACCTTCCAGTGAGCGAATCTTCAAGCCTCAGCGCCCAGGCGACACGCCCGGCCCCGAAAGGAGGAGGACGGACGGCTGGAGTTGCTCAAGGCCTCGGGCCGGACCCGAGACTGGCGACCGCGCTGGTCCGAGAGCCGGAACCTCCCGCAGAGGCGGGAGGGCCCAGGAAGGCTTCGGGAAAGGCGAGACCCCTCAACGGGTCCAAGCAACGCGGCGGGCGCCCTGAGTCCTTGCAGCACAGAGGGTTCCGCCACCCGAGGCGCGATCCCTCTCCCCCGTTCGAGGCGACCGACCTTCGCCAAAGGTGCGACAGCGGTTCCGTGCGCTGGATTCCCGGTCACCGAAGCCGGGGCGGGCAACCTCCCGGCGACTGCGCCCGCCCCCGCACCCGGGTGGACCGGCCCGCCCGGTGCAGGTCACCCTCCCGTTTCGGTGAAGTCCTGAGGCGTGGCCGGTCGGATTCTCGTCCTGTTCCTGGCGCTGTCCGCCGTGGCCGGTTGCGGCGGCCGGGGCACCGTCACGCCCGCCCCGGAGGCCTCCAGGTCCGCCGCCGTCAATGTCGACGTGGCGTCCGTCCGCCTGGCCGACCTGCCCCGCTGGCTCTCCACCGTGGGCACCTCCCGCTCGGTGAACGAGGCGAGCATCAGCCCCCGCAGTGCCGGCGTGGTGGTGGACGTCCCGGTGGACCTGGGAGACCATGTGCGCAAAGGGGACGTCCTGATCCAGCAGGATCCCGAGGAGATGCGCCTGCAGATCGACCAGGACCGGGCCTCGCTCCGGGCGGACCTGGCAGCCCTGGGGATCGACCAGTTGGACGCCCCTCCCCGACTCGACGAAGACGCCCCCGCAGTGCGGAAGGCGCGAGCCAGCCTGGACAACGCCCGCCAGAGCTGGGATCGCAACCAGAATCTCTACCGCGCCAACCTGATCGCCGAGCAGGAACTGCAGACTTCCAAACAGGCCCTCCTCTCCGCCCAGGCCGACTACCAGGGCGCCCTGGACCAGGTCCGCACCTCCTGGGCCAACGTGGGGGTCCGGCGATCCGCGCTGCGAATCAACGAGCAGCACCTGGCCAACCTCACCACGCGGGCTCCCTTTGACGGCTACATCACCGCGAAGAACGTCAACCAGGGGGATTACGCCAGCCCCGGCGGCAGCGGGCAGGAACCCTACATCCGCCTGACTCAGCTCGATCCCATCGACGTCCGCCTGGAGATCGCCCAGGTCTATGCCGAGAAGCTGAAGGTCGGGCAGCAGGTGGAGGTGACCGCCGACGCCTTTCCCGGGCGGACCTTCAAAGGCCGGGTCGTGCACGTGAACCCGGCCTCAAACTCGCAGAGCCGCACCATCGCCGTGGATGCCCGCTTCGCCAACCCCCACGGGGTCCTGCGCCCGGGGCTGTTCGGGGCGGTCCAGTTGCGGCTGGGCACCCGTCCAAATGCTTCCCTGGTGCCCGAGGCGGCACTCCAGAAGACCATCGGCGCCTTCCAGGTCTTCGTCGTCGAGCGCCGCGAGGGCGCCGCGACGGTCCGAGCCGTGCCGGTCTCCACGGGTGATAGGGTGGGGACCTGGATGGAGGTGGAGGGACTCAAGGGTGGCCAGCAGGTCGCGGTCAACTCGCTGGACCGCCTCTTCAACGGCGCGCACGTGACGGTCCGCAAGGTGGTGCAGGACCCCGGCGCCCCGGGCCGCTGACGCGGTGAGCGGGCTGAGCCTCTTCGTCCGGCGGCCCGTCATGGCCCTGATGCTGAACCTCTGCATGGTGGTGGTGGGCCTGCTGTGCTACTTCACCCTCGGGCTGGACCTGATGCCCAAGATCGACTTCCCGGTGGTCACCGTCACCGTGGTCCTCCCGGGCGGGAGCCCCGAGGTGATGGAGCAGCAGGTGACCCGCCTGGTGGAGGATGCGGTCGCGCAACTGGGGGGCCTGGACTATATCAAGTCGACCAGCTCGACGAGTCTTTCCAGCGTCGTGGTGGTCTTCAACCTGAACAAGAACGGAGATGTGGCCACCCAGGAGGTACGCGACAAGGTGGCGGGCATCACCAACAACCTGCCGCGCGACATCGACACGCCGATCGTGCAGAAGGTGGACCTGGCCGCCCAGCCGGTGATCTCCGTGGTCCTCTCGGGCCAGATGGACATCGGCCGCCTCACCCTTTTCGCCAACGACACGATCAAGGACGCCCTGTCCTCGGTGGATGGGGTCGGCCGGGTGAGCCTGGTGGGCGGCCAGGCCCGCCAGATCAACGTGTTCCTGGACCACACCCGGCTGGCGGGCTATGGCGTCGCGGTGCAGGAGGTCCAGGACGCCATCAGCCGGCAGAACCTGGAGGTGGCGGGCGGAACCCTGCGTGACTCCCTGTCCCAGACGCCCATGCGGACCCGCACCTTGTTGGACAGCGTGGCCGACGTGGACGACGTGGTGGTCAAGGTGGTGAACGGGGTGCCCATCCCTCTGCGCGCCGTGGGCCACGCCGAGGACGGCCTGCAGGACGCCACCTCCGTCTCGCGCCTGGACGAGGACCGGGCCCTGACCCTCCAGGTGGTGAAGTCTTCGGATGCCAACACCGTGAAGGTCATCGAGGCGGTGAAGGCGCGCGTCCGTGACCTCTCGCGGGAGCTGCCTCCAGGGGTCAAGTTGACCCTCACCCAGGACCAGTCGATCTTCATCGAGGAGTCGGTTCACGATATCCTGGAGCACCTGGTCCTGGGCAGCATCCTCGCGGGCGGAATGGTCTGGCTCTTCCTGGGCAGCCTGCGGGCCACGCTGATCTCCGTGGTGGCCATCCCCTGCTCCTTGTTGGGCGGGTTCGTGGCCATGGCCGCCTTCTCGATGACGCTCAACCAGATCACCATGCTGGCCCTGGCCCTGGTGGTCGGCATCGTGATCGACGACGCCGTGGTGGTGCTGGAGGAGATCGTGCGGCTGATGGAGGAAGAGCACCTCTCCCCCCAGGACGCGGCCGAGAAGGGCATCCAGGCCATCGGCTTCTCGGTGCTGGCCATCACCCTGTCGCTGGTGGTCATCTTCGTTCCCATCGCCTTCCTGCCCGGACTCGTGGGGCGCTACTTCGCGGGCTACGGCATCACCATGGCCACCACCATCACGATCTCGATGCTGGTCAGCTTCACCCTCACCCCGGTCCTGTGCGCGAAGTTCCTCAAACCCTCGAAACCCCACCAGGGTGAAGGTCTGTACGACCGTCTGCTGGGTCAGCCCTACGCCTGGGTCGTGCACCAGTGCCTGCGCTTCCGATTCCTGGTGATCCTGGCCTGCGTGGGAGTGGCGGGCTGGGGCGTGTGGCTGTACGGGCACGTGGGCCAGGACTTCGTGGCCCCCCAGGACGGAGGCAGCCTGCGCGTCAAGATCACCGCCCCCCCCGGGAACTCCGTGGAGGCCATGGACCGCATGGTGTCGGAGATCGCCAGGCGCATTCGCCGCGAGGTCCCCCAGGTGCAATCCACCCTGATGACCGTGGGGGGCGACGCCAACTCCGGCACGCCGGTGAACCGGGCGGAGATCTTCGTCCAGATGAACCCCTGGGACGAGCGGGCTCGGCAGAAGCCGACCTGCACCGTCTTCGACGCGCAACGCGCCACGCGCCGCCTGCTGGCCGACTATCCAGACCTGCGCACATCCACCCTCTTCGAGGAGACGGACTTCCAGTGCGTGCTCCGTGGGCCGGACCTGGAGGTGCTCTCCTCTGCCGCCGACCGGTTGAGGAAGGAGCTCCGCGAGCGCCCGGGCTTCGTGGACGTGGACCTGGACCAGGACCCCTCCGCCCCGGAAGCCAACGTGTACATCGACCGCGCGGTGGCCTTCCGGATGAACGTGCAGCCCCTGGACGTGGCCTCCACCCTTTCCACGCTGATCGGGGGCACCAAGGTGTCCTCCTTCTTCGTGGGCAAGGACCGCCTGGACGTCGTGGTCCGCCTCCAGCCCGAGCAGAGGACCCGGGCAGAAGTCATCCCGCAGTTGATGGTCCCGGACTCCTCGGGGCGCCTCGTGCCTCTTGCGGACCTCGTGCGGGTGGATTGGCAGCAGGCCCCGGCGCTGGTGAACCGCTACGACCGGCAGCGCCAGGTGACGGTGCTGAGCAACCTGGACGGCCTGGCACTCGGGCAGGCCATGGCCACCGGGAAGAAGCTGGTGGCGGACATGGGCCTTCCGTCCACCTACACCGTGGAGTGGCAGGGCAACGGGCAGTACATGGCCCCCACCCTGATGGCCTTCGCCATCTCGTTCCTGGTCAGCGTGGTGTTCATGTACATGGTGCTGGCCAGCCAGTTCGAGAGCTACGTGGACCCGGCCATCATCCTGACCACCCTGCCCCTGGCGCTTCCCTTCGCCCTCTACTCCCTGCTCGTGGCCGGGGCCACGCTGAACATCTTCTCGGCCCTGGGACTCTTCCTGCTGGTGGGCGTGGTCAAGAAGAACGCCATCTTCCAGATCGACACCACCCGGGAACTCCTGGCCCACGGCAAGCCGCTGTACCACGCCCTGGTGGAGTCGAACCGGACGCGCCTGCGTCCCATCCTGATGACCACCGTGGCCCTGGTGGTGGCCATGCTGCCCGTGGCCCTGGCGGGGGCCAACGGCTGGACCCGCTCGCCGATGGCCATCGTGATCGTGGGCGGCCAGTCGCTCTCGATGCTGCTCACGCTGGTGGTGGTGCCCGTGCTGTACTCCTACGTGCATGATCCCCTCGGGCGCAAGTGGCGTGAGGAGCCGGGCTTCGGCCTCCGCCCGCCGCACAAGGAGCCTGAGGCCGCTCCTGAGACCCCCGCCAAGGGCTCTCCGGGCGAGCGACCCGTCCCGCCGGAGGAAGAATGAGAGCTCTGGTCGCGGTCCTGGTGGCCCTCCTGCTGGCTGTTCCCTCCTGGGCCGAGGACACCGTGGTCCTGGGGCGCCAGCACCTGAGCCTGGCGGAGGCCCTGGGCTGGGCCAAGGAGCACCACCCCCTGCTGCGGGCCTCCCGAGCCCGCTACGCCCAGGCCGAGGCTCGGGTGAGCCAGAGCCTGGCCTCCAACGTTCCCGACCTCTCGGTGAAGGTGGGGCGCAGCCACGAGTGGCTGCAGAACGGCGGGGCGCCGCGCCAGGATCCCGTCGACATGGGCTTCTTCGTGATCCCCGCCACCTCGCCAAGCGAGAACACGGTCTTGTTGAACCCCCGCCTCGAGTTGGGCTACCTCCTCTACGACGGGGGGCGACGCAACCTGTCGGTCGAGAAGAGCCGACAGGACCTGCTGACCTGGGACTGCGACTGGCGGACACAATGGCGCGAGCTGTCCTTCCACATCCGCCAGCAGTACCTCTCGGTGGTGCTGCACCGCGCGCTGCTGGACGTGCAGGAGGAGAACGTCCGCCTGGCCACCGAGAGCCTCCACCAGGCCCGGGGCATGGTGCGCGCCGGGCGCAAGCCCCAACTGGACATGCTCCAGGCGGAGGCCGACCTGTCCGGGGCGCGGTCGGCCTACAACCAGCAACTGGGTGCCCTGAACAAGGCCTGGGTGCACTTGGAGGCCATGGTGGGAGCCCCCATGGACCCCCTGGCCCGGCTGGACGACCTCGACTCGGACGTCGAGCCTCTTCCCGAGGAGTCCCAGGCCGCCATCCAGGCCTTCGAGAAGCGCTCGGACATCAAGAGCCTCGCCAACCAGGTCGAGGTGCTCCTCAAGCAGGTCGATGTCAACGACACCGCCTTGAACCCCACCCTGAGCCTGGCGATGGCCTGCGGCCTGGTGGGGGCGGACTCCCCCCTGTACCAGCAGGTGCGGGCTTCCCTGGAGCTCTCGGTGCCCCTGAACCAGGGTCAGGCGACCCGGAGCGCCAACCAGGAGGTGCACGCCTTGATCCAGGAAGTCGTGGAGAAGGCCAGCGCCCTACGCCTGCAAATCCTGGGGAACATCCGCTCTGGGTACGTGGCCCTGGCGGAGGCCACCCGGCGGGTGGCCATCGACCAGGAACAGGTGGAGGAAGCCAAGGAGAGCTACCACCTGGCGGAGCGGCGCTACCGCTCGGGCATCTCGCAGTACCTGGAGCTCACCAACGCGCGCTCGGTTCTCAACCGGGCTCGGGCCGACCTCGAGCAGGCCCGCTTCGACCGCAAGCTGGCCGAGTTTCAAGTGATGAACGAACTGGAGATCCTGCCGTGAGGGGACGCTGCGCCGCCCTGGTCACCCTCCTCGTCCTGGTGTTGGCCGGCGTTCCCCGGGCCGAAGAGCCAAGTCCTGGCGTCGGGGAGACGTGCGTGGAGGTCGTGCGGGCCTACGTGACCGACGTGTACGCCAACCGCCTGGCCTCCGCCCTCTCCCGGGTGCGCGGGGTGGAGGCAGAGGACTTGGGCTCGAAGTTCGAGCGCCTGCTCCTCGACAGCATCTCCCTGGAGGATTACGAGGACATCTCCGAGTGCAGCTACAACCTCTTCGCCCTGGCCGGGGCGATCGAGGCCCGGAGCGGGAAGCCGCTGGCCTCGCTGGAAGAGCTGGTCGGGCCGGGGACCGTCTTCCCCCGGGGAATGCCCCGTTGCCCGTCCCTGGGCGAGTACGGCTTTGCTCGCACCAAGGACGGGGGCTACCGGATCTGGTGCGGGACCGACGCCCACGAGAGCATCGGGATCGGCGGCAACTTCCCGGAGTTTTCCAGCCACGGGGGGCTCTCCTTGAACAACCAGGAGCTGAGGCTGGTCTCGGACCTGCGCTTCGAGGTCGAGGACTGGAGCCTGGAGGTCGAGGCCCTCGACGAAGAGCGCGGCCTGGCGCGCGTCCGCCACCGCGAGAAGAGCCGCCTCGGGGGTCACCGACAACCCCTGCTCGAGCGCTCCAGCAGCTTCATGCTGTCGTGCCAGGACGGCCAGTGGCGCATCGACCTGGCCCTCTCGAACCGGGACATGGTGTTCCTCTTCGATGAGGACCAGTGGAGCCAGACGGCCACCCTCCCCAGGCAGGTCCTGTTCTACTACCAGGTCTCCGAGTCGATGGATTTCCGATCCCCCGACATCGAGGACCGTCCTCGCCTGGAGCTGCGGATCTGCGAAGCCAACCTGAGATCCCTGTCCCTGGCCGTGGAGGAATGGTCGGTCCAGCACGGTGGCGCCTATCCCACCTCGGCCCTCGAGGTGGTGACGCCGAAGTTCCTGCGCGAGATGCCCCGCTGTCCCGCCGGGGGCCAGTACCGCTACCGGATCGAGCCTCCGGGAAGCTACCGGATCTGGTGCGACGGCCACCGGCACCAGGCCGCGGGCGTGCCCACCGGCTACCCCGCGCTCACCCCGGTGCTGGGCGTGATCGAGAGGCCCTGAGGGTCCTACAAGCCACAGGGGACGTCCCGGCGCACCGGCCGGAACGTCCCCTGCCCGCGATGGAGCCTACTTCTTCAACTGGTTGGCGACCGCCTGGGCGGCCTTGGCGATGGCCTCCTGGTCGCCCAGGTAGTAGTTCCGGATCGGCTTGAGGTCGTCGTCGAGCTCGTACACCAGGGGGATCCCCGTGGGCACGTTCAGTTGCACGATGTCCTGATCCGAGATGTTGTCCAGGTACTTGATCAAGGCGCGCAGGCTGTTGCCGTGGGCCGCGATCAGGACGCGCCGTCCGCTGCGGACCGCCGGGGCCACCGTCTCGTGCCAGTACGGCAGGAAGCGGGCCACGGTGTCCTTCAGGCACTCGGTCAGCGGCAGCTCGGCGGGGCTCAAGTTCGCATAACGGGGATCCTGGCCGGGATGGCGAGGGTCATCCGGCGTGAGGGCCGGCGGGGGGGTATCGTAGCTGCGCCGCCAGATCTGGGTCTGCTCCATCCCGTGACGCTCGGCCGTCTCGGCCTTGTTCAGGCCCTGCAGGGCGCCGTAGTGGCGCTCGTTCAGCCGCCAGGTGTTGTGGACGGGGATCCACATCTGGTCCAACTGCTCCAGGGTCAGCCACAGCGTCTTGATGGCCCGCTTCAGGACGGACGTGTGGGCCTCGTCGAAGACGAACCCCTCGGCCTTCAGGGTCATCCCCGCGGCCGTGGCCTCCTGGACCCCCTTCTCGCTCAAATCGACGTCGGTCCACCCGGTGAACCGGTTCTCCTTGTTCCAGGTGCTCTCTCCGTGCCGCAACAGGACCAGTTTCTTCATGCTCATCGTTCTCCAATATCAGGTGTGGTTTCAGGGTGAATCAGGTCCCGGGCGCTGCGCCTGCCTTCCCGGCGGGTCGGCCGGCGGGCCAGGGTGCGCGGGACTCGAGCCAACCCTCTTCGCCGGCAGTCGCCGATCTCCCCGCCCGAGCCCTCCCGGCAAGAGGAGCACCTCCCCGGGCCGGGGAAACATGCCCCCATGAGCGAGCCCCTGCCCCTCCAGGCGGCAGAATCCGTTGGGGCGGACACGATCCCGGCCATCCGGCTCCTGACCGAGACGGCTCGACCGGCGGAGACCTGGTGGTGCCCTCCCTTTCCCTGCCACCTGAGCCTGGACCCCCTCCTGGACTGGTGGACCCGCGAGGCCCAGGACGACCGCCAGGGACTGGCCGAAACCGCACGGGCCCTGCTTGCTCGGGTGGAGGAGGTCCCAGAGCTGCGGGATGACCTGCTAGACCCGGCGGTCCTCCAAAGGAACAGCTCGCTGGTGGCGGCCCTTCTCTCCGCTCTGGTGCCACCCGCCGTCGAAGAGCTCACCTGCTCGGCCGTCGCGGCACCCTTCGGCGGGGTGTGCCTGCGGGCCACCCCGCGCTTCCGATCGCTCTTCCTGGACGCCGAAGGTCGCCTCCGAGGGCGCCCGGTCTCCGGCGGAGCAACCCTGTCGGCCGAGCTGATCCGGTCGGTCTTCGTCTACCTGGTGGCCCTGAACGAGGCCTACCACCTGAATATCCCCTTCCGCAACGCGCAGCACCTGGCGGTGCCCGACCCCCAGACCGGCCTGGACGCCTTCTTCCAGATGCGCCTGAACCTGGAGTTCTGCCGGGTGCGCCCGGTGGGCCCCCTGCCCGACCTGGATCCGGACCTGACGGCCGCGCTGCGTGAGGACATCACCGACTTGCAGGCCTGGAGCCGGTTGCTGCCCCCCGAACGCTTCGAGATCTCGGGGCTGGTGATCTACGAGGCCAACGAGGTCACCACCGAGGTCGCCCTCTCGCAGATCAAGCAGCTCCTGATGGAACGAGATGCCCTGGAGGACGAGCCCCGCTTCCAGCAGATCGAAGACTGCGTGCGCATCCTGCTGCGCCGGCCCGAAGTCCGCGTCCTGATCGCCATGACGAAGGGGACGAGCGCCTGGTTCCTTCACCCTGGCAAGGACCTGGACCGCCCCGGGGAGGAGCCCTCGACCCGCGTGACCGTCGAGGACTTCCAGCAAGCCCTGGAACTGGGGTGGCGGCGGGACGGCAGCGCCCTGGCCTTCTGCAGGTTCGACCCCGCGTCCTCGGGATTGCACAAGGCACTGGGCCAGCAGGGTTTCTGTCGGGCGGTCATGGCTCCCCTGGTCTACGCCGAGGAGACGGTGGGCTACCTGGTGGTTGCCTCCGACCAGGAGGATGCCTTCAGCTCCCTCGAAGCCACGGTCCTTCGCGAGGTCATCCCCCTCTTCGCATTGGCCTTGTGGAACCGGGCCGAGGTGCTGCGCGAGCGAGTCCGCTCGGTCATCAAAGAGCACTTCACCGCCATCCATCCGGCCGTGGAGTGGCGCTTCGAGGAGGCGGCCCTGCGGTGGCTGCGGAGACAGACCGATCATGGCGAGGTCGAGCCCATCGTCTTTTCCCAGGTCCATCCCTTGTATGGTGTCTCCGACATCCGCAGTTCCTCCGACATCCGGATGCAATCCATCCAGGAGGACCTGCACGAACAGTTGGCGCTGGCAGGCTCGTTCCTGGAAGCCTGCCAGCGCTCCGAGCCCCTTCCCTACCTCGAGCACCTGATCCACGTCGTGAACCGGACCCAGGAGGACATCCGGCGTCAGGGGCTGTGCTCTGGCCAGGAAACGACGCTGCTGGAGTTCCTGAATGCCGAGGTGGAGGCCCTGTTCCCGTCCTTCACCGACCCGGCTGCTGCCCAGGCCGCGCGACGGTACCGCGAAGCCCTGGACCCCGTAGGCTTCGTCTACCGACGGCGGCGGGACTTCGAAGAGAGCGTCTCGCGGATCCGTGAACTGGTGGGAGGCATCCTCCTGGAAGAGCAGGTGCGGGCGCAGCAGATCTTTCCCCATTACTTCGAGATGCACAAGACCGACGGAGTCGACCACATGATCTACGTGGGAGCCAGCCTGAGCCACAGGAAGGGCTTCCAGGAGGTCCACCTGCGCAGCCTTCGGATCTGGCAGGTGCAGACCATGGTCCGGATTGCCCGCGAGACCGAAGCCCTGCGGGAGGACCTGCCGATCCCGCTGGGCACGGCCCACCTGATCCTGGTCCAGCACAGTCCGCTGGCCATCCGATTCATGATGGACGACCGTCGCTTCGACGTGGACGGTGCCTACAACGCGCGCTACGAGATCGTCAAGAAGCGGCTGGACAAGGCGGAACTGCGCTCGACGGGCGAGAGGCTGACCCAGCCCGGCCACCTGGCCCTGGTCTATTCCCACCCCCGCGAGGCGGCCGAGTCGCGGGACTACCTGCAGGCCCTGGTCGAGTCCGGAGACCTGGAGGGCGAGGTGGAAGACCACGAACTGCGCGACCTGCAGGGCGTCCAGGGCCTGCGCGCCCTGCGAGTGAAGGTCCGTTGCCTTTGAAGAGCGGTGCCGAGCCGAAGGATTACGATTTCTAGTCGACTCCGGACGATTTGTGAGGTAGACACACCATGGTTTTGTGGGGAGGCCGCTTCGAGGGCGGCCCTGCCGAAGAGATGCAGGCTTTCTCCGAGTCCCTGAGCGTGGACCTGGAGATGGTGGACGAGGATATCGAGGCCTCGCTGGCCCATGTCACGATGCTGGGCGAGGCGGGCCTGGTCCCCGCCGCCGAGGTGGAGGTCCTGCGCCAGGGCCTGGTCCGGGTGCGCGAGGAAGTGGCCAGCCAGACCTACCGACCGGGGGTCGAGCGCGAGGACATCCACATGGCCGTGGAGGCCCGCCTGATCGAGTTGGTGGGTGAGGCCGGCGGCCGCCTGCACACGGGGCGATCCCGCAACGACCAGGTGGCCACCGACGTCCGCCTGTGGTTGAAGCGCCGCCTGACGGCGCTGGACGAGGCCCTGGAGCGCCTGATCAAGGTGCTGCTGCAACGAGTCAGGAGCGATGGACGCACCCTGCTGCCGGGCTTCACCCATCTGCAGAGGGGGCAGCCGATCTGGCTGGGCCACCACCTGTTGGCTCACGCCTGGCACCTGCTCAGGGATCGGGGCCGCGTGCGCGACGCCCGGACCCGCGCCGACCTGTGCCCGCTGGGCGCGGGTGCCATGGCCGGTACCCCGCACCCTATCGACAGGACGCGCACGGCCGAGATCCTGGGGTTCAGGGGCATCGTGCCCAACGCCATGGACGCTGTCAGCAGCCGGGACCACGAGATGGAGGCAGTCTCGGCCTGCGCGATCCTGATGGTCCACCTGTCGCGCATGGCCGAGGAACTGGTCTTGTGGTCCAGCGCCGAATTCGCCTTCGTGCGCCTGGGCGAAGCCTGGTCCACCGGCTCCTCGATCATGCCCCAGAAGCGCAACCCGGATGCGGCCGAGCTGGTGCGGGGAAAGAGCGGACGGGTCTTGGGAAACCTTCAAGCCCTGATGGTAATGACCAAGGGCCTGCCCCTGGCCTACAACCGGGACCTGCAGGAGGATCGCCACGCGCTTTTCGATGCCCTCGCGACCACCCTGGCCTGCGTCCGGGTCACGACAGGCATGTGGGAATCCCTGGAGGTGCACCGCGAGCGTTACGCCCAGGTCTTGGAGGGCGACTTCCTGTTGGCCACGGAGCTGGCCGACCACCTCGTGGAGCGGGGCGTGCCGTTCCGCGAAGCCCACCACGTCGCCGGCCGGCTGGTGGCCTGGTGCGAGGCCAGGGGCGGCGACTTCCGACTGCTGACGCCGGAAATCCTGCAACAGCACCATCCGGCCTTTGGCCCGGAATCCTTGACGGTCCTGGATCCCGCGGCCGCCGCGGAGCGCCGCCGCTCCGCGGGGGGCACGGCCTGGACGGAGGTCGAGGCCCAGGTGGCGGCCCTGGAAGCAGCCCTGGGGTCGTCTGCACTTGCCGCCGGGGCACCGGGCGTGGGGCTGGGGTGACTCGACGCCGGTCGGGCCCGGGCAACAGCCGTCGACCTCCCCGGCAGCGCTCGGCCCCGCCGTGCGCCCCAAACGCGCGGACGGGGCCGAATCGCGGGCGGGCGACTTCGGTTCCTGTTCAGCGGCTGGAGACCGGGCTCTCCCTGCGGCGATGGGCCATGATGGCGTGGTGGGCCTTCAGGCGGATGGCGTTGATCCGGATGAACCCCTCCGAGTCCAGCGGATTGAAGCCGCCCTCGATGTCCATGCTGACCAGGTCCCGGTCGTACAGGGAGGACGGGGACTCGCGACCGGTCACCATGGCCCGCCCGCGGAAGAGCGTCATGGCCACGACGCCGTCGACGGCCTCCTGGCTCTTCTGCATGGCGGCATGCAGGAAGTCCATCTCCGGACTGAACCAGAAGCCGTTGTAGATCAGCTCGGCGTACTTGGAGCTGAGCATGTCGCGCAGGCGCAGCACCTCCCGGTCCATGGCGATCCCCTCGATGTCCAGGTGGGCCTCCCGCAGGATGGTGCCGCCGGGGGTCTCGTACACCCCACGGGACTTGATGCCGATGAAACGGTTCTCCACGATGTCGATGCGCCCGATCCCATGCCGGCTGCCCATCTCGTTGAGGGCCAGGAACAGATCCAGCGGATCCTCCCAGGACTGCTTGCGGGTCAGGTTGACCAGCCGGGTCGGCCGGCCTTCCCGGAAGTGGATCTCGATCTGCTCGGGCTCCGAGTCGCAGGTCGCCAGCGACCGGGTCCAGCGGAACATGTCCTCCGTGGGCGCGGTGCGGGGGTCCTCCAGGATGCCGGACTCGTAGCTGATGTGCAGCAGGTTGTCGTCCATGCTGTAGGGCTTGGCCTGGGTTGCGGTGACGGGAATGCCCTTCTCCCGGGCGTATTCCATCAGGTCCGGACGGCCCTTGAAACGGGCCAGGAACTCAGGATTGCGCCAGGGAGCCAGGATTTGCAGGTCCGGGGCCAGGGCATACACGGTCAACTCGAAGCGGACCTGGTCGTTCCCCTTGCCGGTGGCTCCGTGGGAGATCCAGCCGCAGCCCTCCTGACGGGCGGCCTGAACCAGACCCCGGGCGATGCAGGGCCGGGCCAGCGCGGTGCCGAGCAGGTAGCGGCTCTCGTAGATGGCGTTGGCCTGGATGGCCGGGAGGATGAAGTCGGTGACGAACTCGCGGCGCAGGTCCTCGACCAGCACCTTGCTGGCGCCGATGGCCAGGGCCTTGCGGCGTGCCTCCTCGAAATCCTCGTCCTGCCCGACGTTGCCGACGTAGGCCACCACCTCGTGGCCCCGTTCCAGAAGCCACTTCAGGATGCATGAGGTGTCGAGTCCCCCGCTGTAGGCCAGGACGACCTTGCGGTTGTTGCGTGTCATGGTGGGATGTCTTCCTTTGTGGGGGTTGCAGGCACCAGAGGTCCCCGGACGCCGCCAGGATGAACCTTTCACGCCCGTGCCTCGGCCCTGGCGCTCCAAACTAGCACAACGTGAATATCTATGCAACCAGAACCCGTCCCCTCTGCGCGCGACAGCCTGGCGGAGGCCCGAGCTGAAGTCCCGTCAGCGCAGGCCAGGCATCTCGCAGGGCTGCCGAGAGGACCTACCCCCCCGCCACTTTGCGGAATCGGGCCACCAGGCGCTCGCGGGCGGCTTCGGAGCGCGGGACGACCAGCAAGGTGTCGTCACCGGCTACGGTGCCGACGATGTCGGGCTCCCACAACGAGTCCACGGCGACCCCCACCATGTGGGCCGCGCCGGTGTCGGTCTTCAGGACGACCAACAGGGGGTTCCAGTCGACATCCGACACATGGTCGGACAGCAGTTCCGAGACGTCCTCCCAGGTGCGACCGGCGTTCCCGGTGGGGGCCACGTAGCGCGCGCGCCCGTCCCGGTCGGGGGCGCGAACCAGGCCCAGATCCTTCAGATCCCGGGACACGGTGGCCTGATTGGTGGTGACCCCTCTCTCCGCCAGGGCATCCACGATCTCGAACTGGCTGGAGACGGCCTGGTGCCGCACGATCTCCAGGATCAACGCTTGCCGTTGCCGCTTCGTGCCTTTCAATGGGAACCTCCAGGTGAACCGGACTTTTCGCGCCGTCGGGTGGCGTTCCTCGGGTCGACCAGCGGAAAAGCGCTTGCATAACTATGCGGCCGGATGTATATTGGGTCCTCTGGAGGTTCGCAAAGATGATTCAAGTCGGTCTGGCTGGTGCCACAGGTTACGTCGGAGTCGAGTTGCTGCGCCTGCTGCGCGGCCACTCCGGCGTTCGGGTCACGGCCCTCACGGCCGACTCCACGGTGGGCCGGCCGATGGAGAGCCTCTATGGGCACCTGGCCGGGCTGGTCGACCAGGCCCCGGGTCCCACGACGGCAGCCGCCTTCGAGGGGTGCGACGTCGTGCTGATGGCGCTGCCTCATGGCGCCAGCGCCGCCCTGGCCGGTGAGCTGGTGGACGCCGGGATCCGGGTGATCGACCTGGGCCCCGATTTTCGCCTGAAGGACGCCCGGGTCTTCGAGCGCTGGTACGAAGTGGAGCACGCCCGTCAAGACCTGCTGCCCCTGGCGGTCTACGGCCTTCCTGAGCTGTATCGTGACAGGATCCGGGATGCCCGTCTCGTGGCCAACCCCGGGTGCTACCCCACCTCGGCAGCCCTGGCCCTGGCCCCCCTGGTCCGCAACGGGATGGCCGACCTGGACTTCCTGGTCCTGGATTCGAAATCGGGGTTGTCCGGCGCCGGGCGCAAGACGTCCCTGTTCAGCCACTTCTGCGAGGCGGACGGCAGCGTCGCCGCCTATGCCGTGGCGGGGCAACACCGCCACACCCCGGAGTTGGAGCAGACCTTGTCCGACCTGGCCGGCAGGCCCGTCAGGGTGACCTTCACGCCCCACCTGGTGCCGATGAAACGAGGCATCCTGACGACGGCCTACACCCGGACCCCGATCCAGGATCTGAGCCCACTGTATCAAGACTTCTACCGCGACGAGCCCTTCGTGCAGGTGCGCTCGGAGGCGCTGCCCGCGACCGGGCACGTGACGGGATCGAACCGCTGCCAGGTGGCGCCCAGGTTCGACCCGCGCACGGGGCGCGCCACGGTGGTGTCGGTCATCGACAACCTGGTGAAGGGCGCGGCCGGGCAGGCCATCCAGAACCTGAACCTGATGTTCGGCCTGGACGAGACCGCCGGTCTCGACCTGGTGCCGGTCTGCCCATGAGCGTGCAGACGGCGAAGATTCGGACAGGATTGCGCCCGGCAGGGCCTTCCGATGTGAAGGGCATGGCCCGACTGGTGGACCTCTACGCCCGGCAGGGCCTGTTGCTCCCCCGCAGCCCCGCGGACATGCTTCGGCGCCTGGACCAGTTCCTCGTGATCGAGGAGGAAGGCCGCGTGCAGGCCATGGGGTCGCTGTGGCCGATGGACGGGGACCTGGCAGAGATCCGCACCCTGGCCGTGGCCCCCGATGCTCAAGGCCGCGGCCTGGGGCATGAGCTGGTGGATGAGCTGGTCCGCAGGGGACTGAAGAGGGGGTTTTCGCGCCTGTTCTGCCTGACCCGAGAGCCCGGATTCTTTACCACATGCGGCTTTGAGAGGGTTGGCGTCGAGCAGTTCCCCCAGAAGATCTGGAAGGACTGCTGCCTGTGCGCACGCCGGGAACGATGCGACGAGATCGCGATGCTCTATACAGGAGGAGTCCTCCCATGATTCCAGGATTCCAGGTCGGCACCGCCTCAGCCGGCCTGCGCGCCTCTGGCGAACCCGACGTGGCCGTGTTGTTTGCGGACCATCCCTGCACCGCCGCAGGCGTCTTCACGACCAACCGCGTCAAAGCGGCGCCGGTGCTCTTGACCCAGGAGCGCATGCTCCATCCGATCCGGGCCCTGGTGTGCAATTCCTGCAACGCCAATGCCTGCACCGGTGCGCAGGGGCACAGGGATGCCCGGACCAGCGCGGCTCGTGCGGCGGGGCTGCTGGGCGTTCCGGAAGAGTCGGTGCTGGTCGCTTCCACCGGGGTCATCGGGGTGCCTCTGCCGATGGACCGGCTCCTGACGGGCCTGGACAGAGCCTGCAGGTTGGGAGGGACCTGGGAGCAGGC
>Ga0334898_1000604_pt1 | contig 53399 bp, 44 predicted proteins | sample GraSluR3_MG_10_FD_207228 | JGI IMG/M metagenome (GOLD analysis project Ga0334898, IMG submission 207228) | Sludge microbial communities from methane-producing bioreactor in Wageningen University, Netherlands - Granular Sludge_3_08-R3 | ecosystem: Engineered > Bioreactor > Anaerobic >... | reverse complement strand
ACAAACTTGGGAATATGGTATACTGTCATTTCCGTTGTTGGGAAGTCGCCAAGCGGTTAAGGCTCTGGTTTTTGGTGCCGGCATCGGGGGTTCGAATCCCTCCTTCCCAGTAGTGAGCAGTCCTGTCGTTAGGGCTGCTCGTTTTTTCGTGGTATGGAGTACTTGTGTTGGTGTGCCAAAACATTCTATACTCCCACCCTAGTGGTATTCTAAATATCCGAATGTTATGGTAATTGGGCATCGCATAAAGAAGATGCACCAATGAGAGTACAAGGAGTATGTATGTCTGACATCAATAGAAGCTTAAAAGCTAAACCAAGAACCGAGGATTTCGGTAGTGCCGGTGCACGTCGCCTGCTTAGAAGTGGCCAGATTCCTGCCGTTATCTATGGAAAGAAGGATCCAGTACACATCGCTCTTGATGCCCAGGAATTTACTAACAAGATGCGTCACTTTTCAGAGAGTGCGCTGTTGAAGATTGCTGTAGGAAGAAAACACTATGAGGTCTTGTTGAAGGACTACCAGGAAGACTTGATGCGTGGAATGATCAAGCATGTTGATTTCTATGAGGTTACTCATGGACATACCCTGCGTGCTTTGGTATCTATCGTTCTCAAGGGAAGCCCCATCGGGACTCGTGAAGGTGGTGTCCTTGACCAGGTTCTTCATGAAATTGAAATTGAATGTCTTCCTAAGGACCTCCCCGAAGCAATCGAAGCTGATGTGAGCCACTTGGAGATCAACCAGGCATTGCACTTGAGAGATGTGAAATTCCCTGAAACCATCAAAGTTCTTGAGGACCTGTCCAAGACCGTTGCTTCCGTCAAGGGTGTGAAGGCCGAAGTTGTGGAATCTACTGAGGAAGAGGCAGAGGAAGCAGCTGTTTCTGAGGAAGAGTAGGGGAAACAATGCAGTTGATTCTTGGGCTGGGTAATCCTGGTGCCAAGTATGCAAACACCCGCCACAATGTCGGATTCGATGCAGTGGAAGCTTGTGCAGCGTTTTTTCAGGCTCGCCTGAGAAAGCGCTGTTTTCGTCTTTACCGACAGGCTAAGGTGGGGAGTTTTGTATCCTTGGTAGAGCCACTAACCTATATGAACAATAGTGGAGAAGTCATGCGGTACTTTCCAGATGTGAAAGCAGAAGATATCGTGGTAGTCTGTGACCAGATGGACTTGCCTCCTGGATTGATCAGAATCCGTAGGGGAGGAAGCAGTGCCGGCCATAATGGGCTTAAAAGTCTTATCAGTGCTCTGGATAGTAGTGAATTTACTCGTGTCTATATTGGTATAGGCAGACCAGCTAAAGGGGTGTCGGTAGTGGATCATGTACTTTCTCATGATCCTTCCCCTGCATTGCAGGATGGAATCATGCTTGCTTCTTCTGCACTACAGGATCTTATTCAGGGAAAGTCCCTGGAGGAGGTAATGCTTGCCTACAACAGACGCAATCGTTCCTAAGACAATCCATGAATTTCTGGTTGCTCACCACATAGACAACGATGCACAGATTGCTGTAGCTTTTTCAGGTGGAAGTGACTCCCTAGCGCTCCTGTTGGGTCTCTCCTGCTTGCTGGAGAGTGCGCAAGTCTCCGTCTTTTATGTCAATCATCATCTACGTCCAGAGCCGGAGTTGTCCCTTGAATTACAGCTTTGTCATTCGAATTGCCAAAGATTGGGATTTTCTCTCGAGGTTCTTGATTTGGGGAAAGGAAGCGTTGAGGCACAAGCGAAAAAGTGTGGGGAAGGTGTGGAAGCTGCCGCAAGAACACTTCGTTATGAAGCCCTGTTTGCTGCATGCCGTAATCATGGCTGCACTTACCTTGCCACTGCCCATAATGCGGATGACCAGATGGAAACCCTGCTGATGCGTCTGTTTCAGGCTGCCTCGGTTTCTTCTCTTAAAGGGATTGCTGCATGGAGTGAATCAGCGGGTAATCCCGTACTGATAAGGCCATTGCTGACGATTCCTCATAGAACACTGCGGGAGTATGTAGAGGCTGAAGGATTCCTGTGGGCTGAGGATTCCTCCAATGCACAAGATACGTACTTACGAAACCAGTTACGCCATAAGGTCAAACCCCAGATTCTTGCTCTTTTCCCAAAGGCTTACCATGCAGTTTCCATTATGTCCCAACGGTTTTCCGAAATTGCTAGTATGTTGCAGGCTTGGGAAGATGATGCCCTCTCTCACGTAGAGGTGGACAAAGGAGAGGTGCGATTTTCTCTTGCATGGTACCAGGGTACGATGGAAGAAATGCGTGAGCGATTATTGTTTCGCTTGTACGCGGAAGTATGCGCTTGTGAAACACAACGCCTCCGTCAGGTAATGGTTGCAAGGTTACGAGCGCACCTTGATAGTAGTACCTCTGCTACCCGGTTGCATATTGAGACAGGAGGCTGCAGTGTATTGATCTCTGAAGGACAGGTAATCTGGAGCCAAGTCACGCAATACCCTCATTTTCTTTTTCCTTTGGATAATCCTGGCAAGGTACAGGAAATTTCCTTTCCCGGTGGAATCTTGTTTCGTATCGATGAAATGCAAGAGGAAATGGATTCCCAATTGCTTATGATTGATGCAGATTCCTTGAAGAATGCGGTTATCCGATCTGCAGAAGTAGGAGATTGCATTGAGCTGGAGGCAGGAAGTGTTTCAGTGTCAAAACTGCTCTCTTCCTACCATATTCCCAAGAGCAAACACCCTGCGGTTCCTCTTTTGTGTGACCGCAGTGGTGTTGTGGCGGTTTTTGCACGTATGTATGGGGGAAAGGATAGGTTGGCTCGTCGTTTCAAGGCTCCCCTTGCCCGAAGATTGACAAATATATATAGTAGTAGAATAAAGGAACAATGACAGTGAAATTGAGAAAAGATAGCCAAGAGAACGGACCGGACAAACATTCGGAAAACCAGGATCCAAACCAGTACTGGCAGGGTCCTCCCAAGAATGACAAAAAGCCTCCTTTCATGCCTCCGAATAATCCAAAGAATCGGTTTGCCTTGATTGTATTTGCAACCTTGGCAATTCTATTTGCGTATATGTTTTTTAGTAGTGCCGCAGGTGTTGAGCAGTCGGTACCTTACACCACATTCATCTCCTATGTTGAGTCTGGTCAGGTAACGCAAGTAGAGATCAAGGAACAATCTTTGATTCGATTTTCTTTGAAAAATGGGCTCACAGCGCAGACCAGAATACCATACTTTGATGATATGTTGCTCAAAACATTGAAGCAACAGGGTGTCTCTGTCACTGGTTCTGTACAGGAAATTTCATTCCTGCAAGTGCTGTTGCAGTTGCTTCCCTGGATAATTTTTATTGGTTTTACCATTATGCTGTACCGGCAGTCCAGTGGATTGAATGGGAAGATGATGTCAACGTTGGGGAAGAGTAAAGCAAAAGAGTATATGGAGACTGATACGAAGACTACCTTCAAGGATGTTGCTGGTCAGGTTGAGGCGAAGTATGAATTGGAGGAGGTAGTCTCCTTCCTCAAGAATCCTGATCACTTTACCAAGGTTGGGGCAAAAATCCCCCGTGGCGTTTTATTGGTAGGTCCTCCAGGAACCGGCAAGACACTGCTTGCAAAAGCGGTTGCTGGGGAGAGTGGTGTCTCTTTCTTTCATACCAGTGGCTCCGACTTTGTAGAGATGTTTGTAGGAATGGGTGCTGCCCGTGTACGTGACTTGTTTGAACAAGCCCGTAAACACTCTCCCTGTATTCTGTTTATTGATGAGCTTGATGCTGTAGGACGTACCCGTGGAGGTGGCCTTGGTGGAGGAAATGATGAACGGGAACAGACCTTGAACCAAATCCTTGTGGAAATGGATGGTTTTGGTACCACAACAGGCGTTATTGTTATGGCAGCTACCAACCGCCCTGATGTTCTAGACCCTGCTTTGCTCCGTCCTGGACGTTTCGACCGGCAGGTCGTTGTTGATCTTCCGGATATCAAGGAGCGCGAGGAAATTCTCAGGATTCACTGCAGAAAGATCAAGTTGGAAAAGGATGTAGACCTCAAGCGTCTTGCCCGAGGGTCAGCTGGCACCAGCGGAGCAGATTTAGCAAATCTGGTCAATGAGGCTGCCTTGTTTGCTGCTCGGAAAAACAAGAGCACTGTTGGGATGGAGGAGATGGAAGATGCACGGGATAAGATTCTTCTCGGAGTTGCGCGAAAGAGTCGTGCAATGACTGATGAAGAAAAACGTGCTACTGCGTATCATGAAGCAGGGCATGCCTTGCTGCATTACTACCTCAAGCATCTTGACCCATTGCACAAGGTGACCATCATTCCGCACGGACGTGCACTTGGCCTTACGGTCAGTCTTCCAGAGCGTGATCCCTACACCAAGACCCATTCCATGCTAGATGACTGGATCAAGGTTTGCATGGGTGGATATGTTGCAGAGGAATTGGTCTATGGGGAAACCACGACCGGTACCAGCAACGATATCAAGCAAGCAACCGACCTAGCACATAGGATGGTTACTGAGTGGGGAATGAGTGGATTGGGCTTTGTAAATTTTGCAGATGAGGCAGAGCCGCTGTTCCTGGGTAGGGAGATTACTCAGCACAAGGACTACAGCGAAGAGACAGCAAAACGGATTGATGCGGAGATCCATAAGATTCTTGACAAGGCAATGGAAGAGACTCGTCAGCTTCTTTCAACGCACCGTGACAAATTGGATGCCCTTACCACTGAGCTGATCGAGAAGGAGACCCTGGACGATGCACAGATCAGGATTCTCCTGGGCTTCGAAGCCATCGATGATTTCCAGGGAGAACCCTCAACGAATGAGGAGGCTTCTCCTGGCACGCAGGAAGAACCTATACATGAATAAGGAACAGTATGCCAGCTGATTCAACACTGACACGTAATTTTTGCATCATTGCGCACATTGACCACGGCAAGTCGACGCTTGCCGACCGCTTCATTGAGAAAGCAAAACTGTATGTGTCTCGTGGTCCTGCGCAGGATCAAATTCTCGATACTATGGATATTGAGAGAGAGAGGGGAATTACCATAAAGAGCCAAGCGGTAACCATTCCCTACACGGCCAAGGATGGCAAGACCTATGAGCTGAACCTCGTTGATACCCCGGGACATGTTGACTTCTCGTATGAGGTGAGTCGTGCAATCAGCTCATGTGAAGGAGCCCTGCTCGTTATAGATGCCTCACAGGGTGTTGAAGCCCAGACTTTGGCTAACTTGTACATGGCAATGGAACACAACCTCACTATCATTCCTGTCATCAACAAGATTGATCTGCCTTCAGCAGATATTGATGCATGTTTGCACCAGATTGACCATGATTTGGGCCTGGAGCCTGAAGAAACAGTTTTGGTGAGTGCAAAAACGGGAGCAGGAGTAGATGAACTTTTTGAGGCAATCGTCAAACAGATTAATCCCCCTGAAGGGAAGGACTCCTTGCCTCTTCAGGCCTTAATCTTTGACTCTCACTATGATGCATATCGAGGAGTCATTGTCCATTGTCGTGTTTTCAATGGAATCTTGGAGGTTGGATCTGAAGTTCGCTTCATGCATACTGATACCCCCTACAAGGTTGAGGAGGTCGGTTTCTTCCAGCTTGGTTTGGTGAAAACAGATGCACTGCACGCAGGAGATGTTGGGTATGTCATCACGGGCGTAAAGACAATCAGCGACGTAAGAGTCGGCGATACCATTACCACTGTAAAGAATGCAGCAAAAAACCCTCTTCCGGGATTCAAAGATGTGAAACCGGTCGTGTTCAGTTCTATTTATCCGGTAGATACCAATGATTATGAAGAACTGGTTAGTGCAATTGAGCGACTTAAGCTCAACGATGCTTCCTTAATCTATGAGAAGGATAGTTCAGCTGCTTTGGGATTTGGGTTCCGATGTGGATTCTTGGGAATGTTGCATCTTGAGGTGGTCCAGGAACGTATTGAACGAGAATTCGGACTGTCTATCGTCTTTACCAGCCCTTCGGTCAAATACATCGTACATATGAAGAATGGTGATGTTATCAATATTGACAATCCACTTGAGTATCCTGATCCAATGCGGGTTGAATATGCAGAGGAGCCTTTCATCCAGGCAAATATCATAACTCCCTCTCAGTTCGTTGGCTCCCTGATTACGCTCTGCATGGAAAAACGTGGAGTTCAGGTTGGGATGAATTATCTTGATGAGAAGCGTGTGGAGTTACTGTATGAGATGCCTTTGAGTGAGGTGCTCTTTGAGTTTTATGACCGTATGAAGTCGGTTAGCCGGGGGTATGCTTCATTCGACTACCAATTGATTGGTTACAAACGTACCGATCTGGTGAGGATGGATATCCTCGTGAATGGGGAGCCGGTTGATGCTTTGAGCCAACTCGTCTTTAGGGGAAGCAGTCAATTGCGTGGGAAACAGGTTTGTGAACGGTTGAAGGGGGAAATTCCCCGTCAGCAGTACAAGATAGCAATCCAAGCAGCTATTGGAGGTACCATTGTCAGCAGGGAGACCATCAACGCCTTCCGCAAGGATGTGACAGCCAAATGTTATGGTGGTGATATCAGCAGAAAACGCAAATTGCTTGAGAAACAGAAAGAGGGAAAGAAGCGCATGAAAATGGTAGGGAATGTGGAGATTCCTCAGAGTGCATTCCTCGCTGTTTTGAAGAGTGATGACAGTTCTAAATAACGTATTTGCCTAATTCATTGTTGTTCTCGATTGTGGCTGGGTGTATACTCGTTGCAAGAAAGTATAGCTTCACAGGAGTGTAATATGTTGACCAAACAAGTTGTCGCCCAAACCAATGATGGGGAACCCATTTATGTGATAACACTTTCCATTGGTGATTATTCCGCTGAGATTTTGAGTCTAGGGGCTAATCTTAAGACACTAAAGACTCCGGACCGGAACAAGAAGGTAGTAGATATAGTACTTGGCTTTGACAACCCTTTGGATAACTTGAGATCCACAACCTACTTCGGGCAAATTGTGGGTCGATTCGCGAATCGTATAGCAAAAGGTACGTTCTCTCTGGGAGGAAAACAGTATACCCTTGAAACAAATGAAGGGGGGAACTCCCTTCATAGTGGAAAGAGTAATTGGGGATGGCGGAACTGGCACGTAGAGCCCTTCGAATTGCATGGCAATCCTGGAGTGGTGTTGAGTCTCTTCAGTCCTGATGGTGATGGTGGCTTTCCCGGCAATGTGAATTGTACGGTCTCCTATGTGCTTACCAAAAACGGGGAACTACATATTGAGTATGAAGCGACTGCTTCTGCTCCTACACCGATCAACTTGACCAATCATAGCTATTTCAATTTACGAGGCGCTGGCAGTGGTGAAATTACTGCACATGAGGTGAAACTTGCTTGTGACCGATATCTGGAGGTTGATGAGCAACTGATTCCCACTGGAAAAGTGGTGCCAGTTCAAGGTACTGCCTTTGACTTTACCAAGGGAAAAGCATTGGGAAGGGATATGCAAGAAGCAGGGGGGTATGACCACTGTTTTATTCTTGAACAGACACCCGTGGCAAAACCTGTAGAATTCGCGTGGATTTATGAGCCGGTCTCCGGTCGAACCATGAAAATCAAGACAACCATGCCAGCTGTGCAGCTGTACAGTGGGAATTTTCTTGAAGGTAAAGAGATTGGGAAGGGTGGAGTAGCCTACCCCAAGCATGGTGGAGTCTGTTTTGAGACTCAATACTATCCAGATGCACCGAATCATGAAGCGTTTCCTTCCTGTATTTTTAGTAAGGAGCGACCTTATAAGCATACAACGGTGTTCTCCTTTGGCGTAAAGTGACAACTCTCCCGCCCAAAGTCGGGAGTCTTCTCGTGCTCTTTCTTATAAGGACGATAGTAACGGTACCTACTTGTAATAAATGGTATCGCTGTAGTAGAAAGAGTAAAAATCTGCTGAAGGGAGCATTAGTATGAAAGAGGTGAAAATTATAGGGATTACCGGGGGATCTGGTTCCGGGAAATCCACAATTGTGAAGAAAATCAGTGAGGTCTGCACGGATTTTGTATTCATTCCACAGGACAACTATTATCGCTCAGCTACTTTTATAAGCAATGCAAATATCACTGCTTTTAATTTTGATCATCCTGATGCATTTGATATGGAACTACTTCATGAACATCTGAAGACACTCAAGGAGGGTAAACCTATTGAAATGCCTCAGTATGATTTCGTACATCATCGTAGAAAAGAAGAAACAGTGTCGGTAGCTGCAAAAAGCCTGGTGATTATTGAAGGGTTGATGATTTTATATGATAGCAATATTCGAGATTTGTTGGATTTGAAGCTATATGTTGATACCCCTGATGATATACGCTTCATTAGACGGTTGAAGCGTGATATTGCAGAGCGTGGGAGAACCGTTGAAAGTGTGTGCACACAGTATCTAGAGGTCGTGAGGCCTGGACATTTCAATTTTATTGAGCCTACCAAGGCGTTTGCTGATTTAATCATCCCTGAAGGTGGGTATAATGAGAATGCACTTTCGGTGCTTATACCCTTTGTGAAGGAGCTTGCCGGGTGATCAACGCTTGCGAAAGATGATAAAACCCTCTTTGATTGATTTCCAAGACCACGATTCTGGGACTGGATCGTCCCCTCCATAAAACCATCGGCTGCAACGGATAACTCGGGCAAATCCCATGATAAAACCTTTCACAATTCCATGCTTTGTCACGGCATCTACCATATATGAGGAACAGGTAGGATGGTATAGGCAGCTCCCCCCACCAAAAAAAGGTGACAGGATCCCTTTGTATAGGTACACTGGAATGAGAAATATCTGCCTTAACAGCCAAAGTATTTTTTTCATGAGAACATTTTATTGAGCGATTGTCAAAGTTGCAACAAGTAGCTACACTGATTAGGTAGACATTTGACTTGTAACGTGATAATCGTTATGATAATAAAAAATTGAGCAATAAGTATGGAGGAATAGGTATATGGCAGGTAATGTATCCAAAAACGCACGCCGTGAAGGTGCAAAGGCAATGACCAGCCGTTGGGGTGGCGCTATCAAGATGAAAGCAGTTTTCGAGAATGGAAAACTTCGGCATGTGGCATATTGCGAGAAATCAGGTAATACTGCTCGCAAGCCCAAAGATTTGATGTAAGGAATTAGCATCAAGAAAAATAACCATTAGCCTGTGATTAATACTATCGCAGGCTGCTTTTTTTTCTAATTCTTCCGGAAAATCAACGTTTTTCAAGCATTTTTAATGTATCCGTTTCAAGTAGTGTGTGTTATAGTGTTGATGAGTACGTATACAACGACACATGAGAACGTCATGAGGAGGAAACACGTGAAACGTCTTTCAAGAACAATTATGACAGCAATGCTGGTAGCTTTGTTGGCTTTTTCCCTTGTTGGCTGTAAGAGCACTGCAAAGGTAGAACCAATTCCCCCAGCTCCTGTTGAACCCGCTCCTGAGCCGGTACCCCCAGTAGAACCAGCTCCAGAGCTCGTAGCGGTACCAGCACCGGCACCAGCCCCGGCACCAGCCCCGGCACCGGTAGTAGAGGAGCCCAAGGAACTGGTCTACCCCTATGGTGTGCAGGAGATCGTGAAGAATGATGATGGAGCGAAGGTATTCGATCTGTTTATTGTGCATACCAACGACCTGAACGGTAACATTTACAGCGAGAACGGCGGACTTGGGCTTGCAAGGCTGTCCACTGCTCTGAAGGCTGGCCGTGCACTGACCGACAACTGGTTGCTGTTGAACAGCGGCAATGTCGGTGAGATACCGGCTGAGGCTGCGATGCTGGCCGCCGAGGTGGTTGATGAGCTTGGCTACGATGCCTACACCCCACAGGCAGTGCAGCTGGCTACCGGTATAGCCGGGACGAAGAAGGCCCTTCCCCTGAGTGCGAATGCACTGGATGCGAACGGGTATCTGGTTGCCCAGCCATATCAGGTGTACAACTACAATGGCTTCAAGGTCGGTGTGGTAGGTCTGGTGGCCCCGAAGCCGATCCAGGGAGTAAGCTTCACCAGTGACGTGATTCTGGACAATGCACAGTACGCTGTGGACATGGCCCGGGATTATGTTGACTTCATCGTGGTGCTCAGCGACCTTGGCAGCAAGGGCGATCTGACCAGCGAGATGGTGGCGCGGAACATTGACGGCATCGACTTGATTGTCGACGGCAATGGCTCAGCGATGGCCAAGACGGTGAACGGCACCCTGATAGTAAGAGCGGACGAGATGCTGAGAAGTGTTGGCGGCGTGCAGGTGAGCGTAGCGAACGGGAAAGTGAAGAGTGTCTACCCGATGATTCTTCCCGCAGCCGATGTGCTTGACCCTGCGAAGAGCGCAATTGCCAAGGCCTACGAGCCGTTTGCAAGAGCGATGGGCTACACGCTGCAGGTAAGCGTACCTGAGGATCCGGCCATTGTATCGATGATTGGAGCAACCCCGAAGCCGAAGGTAAAGGCAGCGGTCCCTGCAAAGGCACCTGCAAAGGCAGAGGCACCAGCCCCGGCACCGGTAGTAGAGGAGCCCAAGGAACTGGTCTACCCCTATGGTGTGCAGGAGATCGTGAAGAATGATGATGGAGCGAAGGTATTCGATCTGTTTATTGTGCATACCAACGACCTGAACGGTAACATTTACAGCGAGAACGGCGGACTTGGGCTTGCAAGGCTGTCCACTGCTCTGAAGGCTGGCCGTGCACTGACCGACAACTGGTTGCTGTTGAACAGCGGCAATGTCGGTGAGATACCGGCTGAGGCTGCGATGCTGGCCGCCGAGGTGGTTGATGAGCTTGGCTACGATGCCTACACCCCACAGGCAGTGCAGCTGGCTACCGGTATAGCCGGGACGAAGAAGGCCCTTCCCCTGAGTGCGAATGCACTGGATGCGAACGGGTATCTGGTTGCCCAGCCATATCAGGTGTACAACTACAATGGCTTCAAGGTCGGTGTGGTAGGTCTGGTGGCCCCGAAGCCGATCCAGGGAGTAAGCTTCACCAGTGACGTGATTCTGGACAATGCACAGTACGCTGTGGACATGGCCCGGGATTATGTTGACTTCATCGTGGTGCTCAGCGACCTTGGCAGCAAGGGCGATCTGACCAGCGAGATGGTGGCGCGGAACATTGACGGCATCGACTTGATTGTCGACGGCAATGGCTCAGCGATGGCCAAGACGGTGAACGGCACCCTGATAGTAAGAGCGGACGAGATGCTGAGAAGTGTTGGCGGCGTGCAGGTGAGCGTAGCGAACGGGAAAGTGAAGAGTGTCTACCCGATGATTCTTCCCGCAGCCGATGTGCTTGACCCTGCGAAGAGCGCAATTGCCAAGGCCTACGAGCCGTTTGCAAGAGCGATGGGCTACACGCTGCAGGTAAGCGTACCTGAGGATCCGGCCATTGTATCGATGATTGGAGCAACCCCGAAGCCGAAGGTAAAGGCAGCGGTCCCTGCAAAGGCACCTGCAAAGGCAGAGGCACCAGCCCCGGCACCTGCAAAGGCAGAGGCACCAGCACCAGCACCAGTAGTAGAGGAGCCCAAACCTGTTGAATACCCACTTGGTGTATTTGAGATTATGAAAAACGCTGATGGCGCAAATGAGTTTGACCTCTTTGTAGTCCACACCAACGATGTTCATGGTCGTGTGTATTCCAGTGAAAACAGCGTTGGGTATTCAAAACTTGCTACCATGCTGAAGGTTGGACGCGGTATTACCGACAATATCCTATTGCTTGATGCAGGTGACGTGACTCATGGCACCAATGTTGTCAATATGTTTGAAGGTGAAACAGTAGGCGTCTTACTTGATATGGTTGGGTATGATGCAGTAGCACCAGGCAATCATGACTTCAACTATGGCGTAGATCGTCTGCTTGAAGCTGCTGAGCTTGCAGAGAAATATACTGACATCAAGGTTCTGAGTGCCAACGTATTGGATGAGAACGGCTATATGTTGTTCCAGCCTTATCAGGTCTATAATTTCAACGACTTTACTGTTGGAGTTGTTGGCTTGACCACCCCAGACACTGCTACCAAGACCCATCCGAAGAATGTTGAAGGCGTGTATTTCGCCAACGAAGAAATCTTTGAGATTGGCCAGCAGGCAATTGATATTGCTAAGCAGTATGTTGATTACATCATCGTACTCGGTCATATTGGTATGGATCCTGATGGTGCAAGTGGTTTGACAACGGATAAGATTGTTAACAACATTAAGGGTATCGACCTGTTTGTTGACGGTCATAGCCACACCTTGCTGAAGCAGGGGATGAAGATTGGTGATACAATGGTTGTCTCAACCGGTGGATACATGGAAAATCTTGGCTTAGTCCAAATCCATGTCAAGAACGATGAGGTGACTGCTGTTTATCCGATGGTGATTCCTGCTGCAGATGTATGGAATGCTAAGGATTCTGATCTGGCCAAACAGTATGGTATTGCTGAAGTACCAAACGATGCTGAAGTTGATGAGTACCTCGGTTATATGACCGCGAAGCTCGATTCTAAGCTCAATACAGTTATCGCAACGGTACCGGAAAAGCTTGATGGTGAGCGTGCAAACGTTCGTACCAAGCCGACCAACCTTTCCAGGTTGATTACCAGAGCAATGACTGCTGCGAGTGGTGCAGACTTCACCATTACCAATGGTGGTGGTATCCGTGCATCCATAGATGCTGGAGAGGTTACGATCGGCGAAGTGATTAATGTTCTGCCGTTCACTAACATCATCACTGTTGTCGAGGCAACCGGAGCAGATGTCTATGCCGCACTTGAGCATGGCTACAGCATGTTGCCAGAGACCAACGGGGCGTTCTCCCAGACTGACCTACAGGTTGTTTACAACCGTTATGGTAAGCCCGGTAGTCGTATCCTGCGAGTCCTCCTCAACGGTAAGCCGATTGATAAGAATGCAACCTATAAGGTCGCAACTAATGACTTTATGGCTGCCGGTGGTGATGGATATACCATGTTCGGTAAGGTCCTTTCTGAAGGTTCCTTGCTAAGCGATGTGTTCATCGAGTTCCTCTCGGAGAACTACCCCGCAAAGTAAGGTAGAATTACAAGTTCAAGAGCGGCTATCTTTGGATAGCCGCTCTATTTAGGTAGACAAAGTAACATGCTCCAGTACTACATGGATTTTTTGGTATAACTTATTTCAAAATGCTTGACATAACTAGTACTATCGGGTAATGTTCCTATCGTTCGAAACGTTATTCGCCTGTAGCTCAGTCGGTAGAGCAGGTGGCTGTTAACCACCCTGTCGGGGGTTCAAATCCCTCCGGGCGAGCAAGGAAAAAAGACAATCCTAATAGGGTTGTCTTTTTTCACATCAATGCGTTTATGGATAAATCCAGAACCAAAAATCATGAAGAAATCAAACCTTTTCGCTTGTTTAGACATCTACTTTTACTGAAAGTATAGCCATGAGATTGTAGTATTGAAGAGAATGTAACGATCATTGAAAGCAGAATGCCACTAAGAAAGGCCTTGGATGTTGTTGTGATACTTCAGGCAATACGCATAATACTTTAAACCAAATGTGCAAAATCCATGTCTCTGAACATGAATCCGAAATTGATTCCTGTCTCAGACATCAAGGAGTACTGCCAAACAGAAAGCCTAGGATGCCAATACCCCCAGCTTCAATGAGTAGGAGTAATATAGATGATGTTCATGTATAACCACTGCCACACATCATTCCAATCTCTGTCGTCTTTCTGTATAGCGCTAACAGTTTAGTTGGAGGTAAGTATCTTTAAGCACTTTCACGGGTAGAATTACGTGAGGCAGTTTTATACCACCGAAAGTTTTTCTTAGATTTCAGTAGTGCTCCCAAGAAGATAGAGATAACAGCTAAGAATGACATAGTCCCTACAGAAATTGCTGTTGTTGTATTGCGGTAGTTCGCTTTTCCCGATTGAGGTTTTTAATGGCAGGTTGGAATATGAATGTTATACTGTGCTCCTCTGGTATGTTTGCCTCAGGACTAGCCCTTCATCAAATAAAAAACGACAGCCAACAAACTGTCGTTTCTGAAAGTGAGGAATTTCTAGTGAAGTCTATCTATATACATGCTTCTGGTTGGCCTCATAGACCATCCATGTAGTCTTGATGATATTCTCCAAAGAAGAATGCTCAGCCTTCCATCCGAGGGCCTTATAGGCCATCTTAGAGGAAGCTACAAGTTTTGCTGGGTCCCCTGGGCGACGATCGACATACTGTGCTTCAATCGGTTTACCGGTTATCTCTCTTGCAGTATCAATAATTTGTTGCACGCTCAGTCCTTCCTCACTACCCAGATTCACCACCAAGCTATCGCTTCCTGCCAAAAGATGTTCAGCCGCGAGCACATGGCCTTTTGCTAAATCAGTAACATGAACGTAATCACGAACACCGGTCCCATCCACTGTGTCATAGTCATTGCCGAAGACCAATAGGTTGGGGCGGATGCCACTGGCAACCTCCATAACAACGGGGATGAGGTTGGCTGGGTTATTTTCCAATCCAAGCATACGTCCTTCACCGTCATAACCAGCAGCATTGAAGTATCGTAGAGAGACATATCGGAGTCCCTTGAGTTCACTGTACCACCTTAGATTTTCTTCAATACAAAGCTTTGTATATCCATAATAATTAGTAGGATTTTTTGGGTGTTTCTCATCCACGGGTAGGTATGAAGGCTCTCCATATACTGCGGCAGAGGAGGAGAGGATGAAATACTTCACTCCAGTTTCTATACAACCGGTGATCAAGTTCAATGAACCTGTAATATTGTTCTCTGAATACTTGATGGGCTTTATCATCGATTCTCCGGCTGCCTTGAAAGCAGCAAGGTGAATAACGACATCCCATCCTTCCTGCAGTACTTCAACGACCCTTTTTTTATTCATGACGTCACCTTCATAGAACAAAGCCCGGTCATCGACATTGCTCTTGAGGCCACTGGAAAGATTATCAAAAATACCAACAGTATCCTTGCGGTCAAGGAACTCTAGAGCTACATGGGTGCCAATATAACCGGCACCTCCGAATAGTAATACTTTCATTGTGTATCTTCCTTACTTAGTTGAATTGTTTGATAATCGTGGAAAGTTCTTTTGTTCTTTCCTGGAGTTCTTCCTTCGTTTTTGCCTCTACCACCAAGCGTAGATAGGGTTCTGTATTGCTCTTTCTAACATTGAACCACCAAGAAGAGAATTCAATGCGATACCCATCAAAGTCCATCACCTTTTCCGGCTTGTCATTGGTGACATAGCGATCAAAGAGGGCCTGCATGGCCTCATCTTTTTGTTCCAATTTGAAATTCATCTCACCACTATTCGCGTAGACGATAACAGTATCAATGAATTCTCCGATAGTCATTCCCTGTTTCTTGAGCTCTGCGACCACTTGCAGCACCAAGAGGGAGGCTAGGAAACCACTGTCACAGTTATAAAAGTCCCTGAAGTAGTAATGTCCTGCAAGTTCTCCTCCGAAAATTGCCCCGAGTTCACGGAGTTTATTCTTGGCAAATGCATGGCCTACCTTCCAGACATGTACCGTGGCGCCAAGGTTTGTCAAGTATTCAGTGGTTGAACGACTGGTGCGAATATCGACAAGGACATTTCCTTTTTCCTTGCGTAGATAGTAATATCCCAGTACGGCGGTGATATAATCGGGTTGGAGGAACCTGCCATTCTCATCAAGGAACATAACTCGGTCGGCATCACCGTCATAAATAACTCCAATATCGCTCTTGTTCTGAAGGACCGCATTCTGCAAATCCTCGCAATTCTCTATTTCAAGAGGATTGGGTTCATGGGCCGGAAAGGTGCCGTCGAAATGGTCGTACAGATAGTGATGATCACTACCAAGGAGGTCCTTGACCAAGAGATTAGCCATCCCATGAGAACAGTCGATTGAGAGATTCAACCCACTGGTGTCTGGAATGTACTGCTTCAGGAAGGCAAGATAAGGTTCTTTTGCATCCTTTTTTTGTATCGACCCCTTCTGTTCAGAAATAACCACTGGGTCATTGTTCACCATCATTTCCAGTTCTTTCAACCCACTGTCAGAACCAACGGGAACGGCCTTTGCCCTACTGATCTTCAATCCGTTGTAGATTGCAGGGTTGTGGCTTGCGGTAATCTGAACAGATGCATCAACGTTGAAATGTACCGTGGAGAAGTACACCATGGGAGTGGTTGCAAGTCCAATATCATATACATCAGCTCCGCTGTCGGTGATTCCATTGCACAAAGACTCGAATATTTCCTCACTGCTGGTCCTTACATCACGACCTACAAGAACCACCTTGCTTTTCAATAGTTTGGGAAGAAAGTACCCAATCTTGTAGACAGTTTCTTTATTGAAATCCTTGTTATAGATTCCTCTGATATCATACGCCTTGAATGCGCCCATGCATTAGTCCTCCTTGCTGATAGCTTCCAGCTCTTTGATAAATTGCTTACGATCCATAAGTTCAAAAAAGTGAACCGTTCCGTTTTTGAGTACTACCATCTCTACCATCTGTCTGAATAGTCTATCCAGAGATGTTGCTTGACGGACTCGGTCCACCGAAACTGTTCCCTGCGAAACCTTATATGCTATAGCTTTGGGAATGGGACGGGTGGTAGCAACCTCATCTACAGCAAAGGAACCCTCGTACTTGCTGAATGGTTCCTTTTTCTTTTTTGGTTTGAGACTGATTCCAAACATTGATGGAGTTCGCTCAAAATCTTCAAAATACAATGTGTTTCTTACTCTATAGAGAAATACTCCAAATTCCCGCATGATTTCCTTGTTATTACCATACCATGTAGCATAGGTTCTCCAGGTAATAGGAGCTTCGTGCCGTTTCTCAAGATTTTCAATAAAAGCCTGTGCATCATCTTCCATGAATTTTTCCTTTGCTTCTCTAGCTTTTTTCTATAGTACCATATACACTGCGTTGCAGAAAGAGCTATTGGGATTGTCATGGATTATACAGAAAAGGATTTTGGAAAGATTTTAAAGCAAAATGCTCTCAAGATGCGTCGGATGATGTTGCAAAGCAACACGACCTGTATGAGGGTGTATGATCGAAACCTGGAACGTTTTCCTGTAACTGTTGATCTCTATGGTCCCTATGCAAGAATCACCGATTACAGCGATGATGGGTTGGATGAAGAGGATGAGAGGATTTGCTGCGATATCGTCTCACGAATGCTCTACGTACAGACCAACCATGTGGTGTTCCACCGACGTTCAAAGCGGACAGGGAAGGAACAGCACAGCTTGCAGAGCGAACAATCCCTGGAAGTGCAGGTCAATGAAAATGGACTTTTGTTTACTGTTGACCTGACCAAGCGGATTGATACCGGCTTATTCTTGGATCACATGCTTACGAGAATGGTGGTTGAAGGAATGAGTCGGGGGTGCAAGGTGTTGAACTTGTTCTCCTACACAGGATCCTTCTCGGTATATGCTGCCCGTGGTGGAGCTGAACGTGTAGAATCGGTGGACTTGTCCAGTACCTATACTGCATGGGCAGAAAAAAATCTTGCCGACAACGGATTCCCCCTGACAGTGTTCCCTTGCATTGCTGCCGATGCATGGACATATGTGATGGAAGCATATGTACTAGGCAAGAAGTATGACCTGATCATTTTCGACCCTCCGAGTTTTTCGAACAGTCGAAAAATGGATCATGATTTTGATGTCCAAAGGGACTATTTGCGATGGATGAAGGTGCTGAATGCACTACTTGCGATGGGTGGAAAATTGGTGTTTTCAACAAACTTGGGAACATTCAAGATGGATGAGAAAGCAATACGTGGATTTGAGATCAAAGAAATTACCAGACGAGTTGCAGCACCGGGCTTCACCCGCCGTCTGGGAACTGCGAGGACGTGGTTGCTGACGAAACACGAAGATATACGGATACCAGAAAGTTGGGTAGTTACCGTACAAGAAAAAGCTGGTAAAAATGACCAGCACGATGAGAATGGGCAAGAAGCCCGTATACTAAACAAAGAAGAAAAGATTATGAAAGAAGAAAAGAAAGAACCAGTAGAACTGGAAACAGAAGAAAAAACCGTAGAGGAAGAAGCAGCAAACACAACTGTAGCAGAACCCGAACAGGCAGAAGAAGATATGGTGCTTCTCAATGATGAAGCAGACCAGGCAGTTGAAGATCTCAAAGATGAGAACGCAGAATTAGCACAATCTGATGATGAAGAAGTTGAAACAGAAACTGACAATTCTAATGATGAAGAAACCCCTGTGGTTGAACCAAATGAAGTTGAGGATGACCTTCTAACGCTTAGTTGGGATGACCATGATTTTGTCCCTTTCATGCAGAAAGCTCCATCTGAAGAGTCCTCTGAGAAAAGAGAGACTGAAAATCGGGAACCTCGTAGAGATGACCGCCCAAGCAGTGACCGTCCTTCCTACCGAGATAGAAACGACAGACGCCCAAGTGGTGACCGCCCGTCCTACCGAGATAGAAACGACAGACGCCCAAGTGGCGACCGTCCGTCCTTCAGAGACAGAGATGACAGACGCCCAAGTGGTGACCGTCCGTCCTACCATGACAGAGATGACAGACGCCCAAGTGGTGACCGTCCGTCCTATCGTGACAGGGATGACAGACGCCCAAGTGGTGACCGTCCTTCCTTCCGCGACAGAGACGACAGACGCCCAAGTGGTGACCGCCCATCCTATCGTGACAGGGATGACAGACGCCCAAGTGGTGACCGCCCGTCCTACCATGACAGAAACGACAGACGCCCAAGTGGTGACCGTCCTTCCTTCCGCGACAGGGATGACAGACGCCCAAGTGGTGACCGCCCTTCCTATCGTGACAGGGATGACAGACGCCCAAGCGGTGACCGCCCATCCTATCGTGACAGGGATGACAGACGCCCAAGTGGTGACCGCCCGTCCTATCGTGACAGGGATGACAGACGCCCAAGTGGTGACCGCCCATCCTATCGTGACAGGGATGACAGACGCCCAAGTGGTGACCGTCCTTCCTTCCGAGACAGGGATGACAGACGCCCAAGTGGTGACCGTCCGTCCTACCGCGACAGGGATGACAGACGCCCAAGCGGTGATCGTCCTTCCTACCGCGACAGGGATGACAGACGCCCAAGCGGTGACCGCCCGTCCTTCCGAGACAGAGACGACAGACGCCCAAGCGGTGACCGCCCGTCCTTCCGAGACAGAGACGACAGACGCCCAAGCGGTGATCGTCCTTCCTACCGCGACAGGGATGACAGACGCCCAAGTGGTGACCGACCTTCCTTCCGCGACAGGGATGACAGACGCCCCCCATTCTCCAAGGAAAAAAGTGGGAGAGATGGTGGCAGTGATGAACGTCGTCAACGTAAATCTGGTCCGAAGCCTTATGGGTTTGACTCTTTCCGGCAGACCAAGACCAGAGGAGAAAACGAAGACGATCCGTTCCTCTCTGAATGATTTTGTTACCTATAGTGTAAATATGTTTAGAACCCCCGTTTTGGGGGTTCTATGCTGATTACATGAAAGATTATTTTCTTCAGATTGTATCATATTGACAGTGTAGTTCACTTGGAGTAAGATAACTATTGAGATAAAATATCATTTAGGAAAAACCCATGAAAGATAAGCGACAAACAATACAAAAGGGACTGGTGTGGGATGCCGTAACCAACGCTACCAACCATCCAAATGCTGAACAAATCTACGAGCGTATTGTTGAGAAACATCCATCGATTAGTAGAGCTACAGTCTATCGAAATCTAAACTCACTTGTTGAAGAAGGTAAGGTAAAGCGTGTTAGGGTACTTGGCGGTCCTGACCATTTTGATCGCACGTTGCGGAACCATTACCATATACAATGCATTCATTGTAAACGTGTAGACGATATAGAGTTATTTGAGGATATCAATCTATCCGAACAGAATATCGACACCTCTGGATATACTCTGGAATCATATGAAATAGTCTTCAACGGGATCTGTCCCGAATGTAAAAATAAGCGTGCTGCTCAATAGGCAGCTACTGAAAGGAGCAATGAATGGAATTGAAAGGATCAAAAACAGAGAAGAACTTGCATCAGGCTTTTGCCGGCGAGTCAATGGCTCGGAATAAGTATACCTATTATGCTTCCAAGGCAAAGAAAGAAGGGTATGTACAGATTGGAAATCTCTTCGAAGAAACTGCTTCAAATGAGAAGGAACATGCAAAAATCTGGTTCAAACTTCTGCAGGAAGCTGGTGAAATCCCTACTACAACTTCCAACCTAAAGGATGCTGCAGCAGGAGAGCACTATGAATGGACCGACATGTATATAAACTTTGCAAAGGAAGCTCGGGAAGAAGGCTTCACCAAGATTGCTACCTTGTTTGAAATGGTTGCTGCCATCGAGAAACATCATGAACAGCGCTACCTTGATCTCTTGAAGAATATTGATGGTGGCTTGGTATTCAGTCGTGATGGAGACCAGATGTGGAAATGTTCCAACTGTGGCCATATCGTTATTGGCAAGAAGGCTCCTGGCATTTGCCCCGTATGTAACCATCCCCAGGCATATTTCGAGATTGTAGCAAAAAACTATTAAACTTTTGGTAGTTTTTAGAAAAGAGCAGGCCGCAGTGCCTGCTCTTTTCCTACCCATCGGTGTCTAGATGCATGAACCGGAGTGGATTGCTATGAACCATCTCATGAATATCGTCATCACTGAAAGGTGACTCCTCAAAGATCCGATAATAGGATGTGTATGATTCCACCTTCACAAGGTTAACCGAAAAGTCAGTACCAAACAGGCTCCTGGAAAGTACCGTCTGCTTTTTTTCTACATCCAGTGTTTTCATGTAATTGGAAAGCAACACGTAGAAATCAGGATTGCTGCCACTGAAAGAGACATCTGCATACACATTTGGATAGAGTAGCATGAGTTCAACAAGATCATAAAACCACGGAGAGTCGGGTACTCTGCTTGTTAAGCTAGATAGTAGTGACAAGGGATTTTTTTGCAGTTGGTTGTACTGCCAACCATAATGGGCAAAATCAATCCTAAGCATAGGGTAACGTGCAAGTACCGGCTTGTAGGAGGATGGGGCAGTGTATTTCCATGCCTCCTTCGCTGGTACTCCTCTGAACCCTTGATCGTCACAATGGGTCATAATAGGGATGTCGTGTTTCGTACAAAACTCATAGATCATGATGACTTTGTCACGCTGTTCTGGGTCTGTTGGCCACGGGTCATAACCCAGTGGGGGATAGAGCTTGACTCCGTAGAATTGTTTCTTCTCATTACCTGTACGAATATAGGTATTCAGTAGTCCTTCAATGAAGGAAGGGGAATGAACCTGTGGGTTGATGCCTAAAAAGGGAAAGAACTCGAACAATCCATCTGGATGGGTTGTCCGATAATAATCAAAACCCTCTAGGGTGTCTTTCACATAATCAAGGATTTTTTCTTCTTTGGGGGCAGGATAGTAGAGCGAGTCGTTCCTAATTTTGCTGCTGGAGAAGTCCATCAAGAGTGGGCACATTGCCATCTTGTCGTAAGTACGGGAACGCATGTGCATTTTCCCATCGTGGATATAGGGCTTTTCAGGTCGGATGGCTTCTTCATCATGACTGGAAAATTTCCCCATGAGATCATCTTCCATCATTACCAGGGTCTCTCCGATGGTCTGTTCAAATGTGGTCAATGTATTGGTGATGCGGTTGAGCAGGGCTGCGCTCTTACGATTCTTGTTGGTCAAGATATAGCTCGGGGAAAGGGTCCCGCTGGTCACCAAGTCCCCGATACCTCCCTCCAATGAGGAAAAGAACGACAGCAAATTTGGATGCACGATATTCATCACATGAAAATGCTGGTCAAAGAAGTAATGCATACCACCCTCCTCAGAATGTAATGGGGGGGTTATACGACCCCTCAAGGAATCACATACCCATCTTCTTTTTCAACTTTGCCCAAGAATCCTTGAGTGTTACTGTCCTGTTGAAAACGAGATGGTCTTCACTACTTGCCTTGCTATCAACACAGAAGTATCCATTACGGATGAACTGCAGATAATCCCCTTCCCGTGCTTGCCTGATATATGGCTCTGCTTTTGCATTGCTTATAATCTGCAAGGAATCGGGGTTTAAGTCATCCAAATAGTTGCCTGTTTCCTTCCCTGGATACTCAGTGAGGAAGAGCTTGTCATAGAGGCGAGCCTCGATGGTGACCCCTTCAGAGGCACTGACCCAGTGACTGGTTCCCTTGACCTTTCTCCCATCAGGAGTGGAACCCCCTCTTGATTCAGGGTCATAGGTGCAATGGACTTCAATGATGGTTCCCTCGTCATCTTTTATTACTGAATGAGCCGTCACATAGTAAGCATACTTAAGTCTGATCTCATTGCCGGGATAGAGTCTGTGGTATTTCTTCGGAGGATCTTCCATAAAGTCTTCCCTTTCGATGTACAGCTCCCGTGAAAAAGGTATCAGGTGTGTTTTGCTGCTTGGGTCTTCAGGATTGTCCACAGCCTCAAAGTACTCGACCTTGTCTTCAGGATAGTTGTCGATGACCAGTTTTAGAGGGTCCAGTACCACCATCAAGCGCTGTGCACGTTTATTCAAATCTTCCCGAACACAGAACTCCAACAAGGAGAAGTCAACAACGCCCTCAACCTTTGCCACTCCAACGCGGCTGATGAAATCTTTCATCGATTCAGGAGAGTATCCTCGTCTTCTGATACCGCTGATGGTAGGCATTCTAGGGTCATCCCATCCATCCACGATTCCCAGCTTAACCAAGTTGAGAAGTTTCCTTTTGCTCATCACAAAATAGTTGATGTTCAAGCGGGCAAATTCATACTGATGTGGAGTATGCTCAATACCATCAATGCTGGTTGCCCAATCATAAGCAGGTCGGTGATCTTCGAATTCCAGTGTACAGATAGAGTGGGTCACGCCTTCAATGGCATCACTGATGGGATGGGTGAAATCATACATAGGATAGATGCACCAGGTGTCCCCGGTTCGTGGATGTGAAGCAAACTTGATACGGTAGAGTGCCGGGTCTCGCAAGTTGAGATTGGGACTGGACATATCAATTTTTGCTCGGAGAATGTACTTCCCCTCTGGGTGTTTGCCTTCATGCATCTCATGGAACAATCTCAGATTTTCTTCAATACTCCGCTCTCTGTCGGGACTGTTTTTCCCGGGTTCCTTCAACGTTCCCCGGTACTCCTTCATCTGCTCGGCTGTCAGACTGTCCACATACGCCTTGCCTTGTTTTATCAACTCCAATGCTATCTCATATAATTGCTGATAATAATCTGAAGCATGGTACTCGTATTCACCCCAGTCGTAGCCAAGCCATTTGATGTCACGCTTGATGGAGTTGATGTACTCCATATCTTCCTTCTCGGGATTGGTGTCGTCAAAACGGAGGTGGCAGCGGCCTTGGTATTTTTCAGCAAGCCCGAAATTGATGCAAATCGACTTGATGTGTCCGATATGCAGGTATCCATTGGGTTCAGGGGGGAACCTGGTTACAATGGTGTTATTAGGAACCCGGCCGCTCGCCAGGTCATCTTCGATGATTCGTTCCAAAAAATTAAGGGGTGTTTTTTCTTTCATCCCCACTTCATTGTTCTCTTCCATCATGGTCCTTCCTTATACCCTTTCAAAGGGGCTTCTCTGAGGATAGCACATAGTAGCACAACCCTAGTGGTTGTGCGAGTGGCTATCAGATTTCTTTCTTATAATCCAATGCGCTCATGGATGCCTTTGCATCCTCACTCCCTTCGTTAGCAAAATAGGGACCGAAACTTACGGATTTCTGGATCCCTGGAAGCGTGTAACTGCCTACCCAGGTTACAGAGTCTGAACTCTGTCTCCTGTATCCGATCGATAGATGGGAACCTCTGCGTTTCATACTCCATATTGCTTGGTTGCTTCCTTCCTTTAAGGGAATTCTACTATAGTTGAGGAAACCATTGATCATCACGTGTATTTCCAAGGATTCTGTGCTTATTCCAATGCCTATGTAATCGGTATCCAGATGGTAGAAGCAAACTCCTGCAAAGACATGATTCCCAGAGCTGGAGAGTGTCATGTTGCAAGAAAAGTCATCATCAGAAACTGCAAGCAACAGAGGCCCATCAGGCAAGTGCATCTGAGGTTCAACAGAGAGGGAAACCGTTCGATGGTCTTTATCCCATGATCTGGGTTTTCCCATCCATCTAAAATCGCGCATCGTAATCTTTCTCATATACGCAGTATAGGAGAGTTGCTTCATTTTATCCATAACCACTTTATGTTCGGAAGAAGTTGTTGTACCTTATAGTGTATGAAGTCACCAAAAGAATACGCATTGGAAAAGTATTTACTGTCACAGCTGGATAGGGATTCTGACAGCTATCGTCTGGCAACACTGCTCGTACAGGACCCTGAGATCGAGGCATTGCAAGAGTATGCGAACAGTGTTTCAATCAAGCGGCTGAACTACAATGACCACGGTCCGGTACATATGCGCCAAGTGGCCATCAACGGAGTCAAGATGCTCACCCTCCTCAAGGATGCAGGTATCAAGACGTCCTTGGAACAAGAGGAGAGTGGCAGTTTCGAAGATAGTATGCTTGCTTTATTGCTTGCGTCATTCGTACACGATCTTGGTATGAGTATTGGGCGAAGTGATCATGAATTGACTGGCTTGGTGATTGCACGTCCTATCATGAATCGTATTCTCACCCAGCTTCTCGGCGACCAGTTGACCCGTAAGATAGCCATTATTTCGGTTGCCAGTGAAGGAGTGCTCGGGCATATGGCAAATAGGAGAGTACACTCCTTGGAGGCAGGAATGCTTCTGGTTGCTGATGGATGTGACATGGAAAAGGGAAGAGCTAGAATTCCTATGAGTATCATGAGCCATGCAAAGGTTGGTGATATCCATAAATACTCTTCCAATGCAATTGAGAAGGTGACGATTACAAAAGGTGATTCGGTCCCCATCCTCATCGATATCGCCATGAGTAGTGATGTAGGATTTTTCCAAGTTGAAGAAGTATTGCTACCCAAGATTTCAATGAGCCCTGCCAAGGTATATGTACAGGTTCATGCTGGGGTAATCGGAAAAGAGCGAAAGAAGTACTTGTAGGAGGAATCATGATAGGTGTAATTGGAGAAGCATTGATAGACTTTATTGCCAAGGGAACGCTGGGACCATCGGTTCCCTATGACTCGGTGGTTGGCGGATGTGCCTTGAATACGGCCGTTGCTACCTCTAGGCAGAATTCTCCTGTTGTGTATATAGGGAAAATCTCGGGAGATATATTTGGGCAGCGAATGCTCAACCATCTCATCGAGAGTGAGGTGTTATTCGATCCAAGTCTCTGTGCTGCACCCCAGCCATCTTTACTTGCCATGGCAAGCCTTGATGCAGAAGGGAAAGCAAATTACACCTTTTATACAGAAGGAACAGCAGTGGCCAGTATGACCAAAGCAGAATTGCTAGCTGCCCTCCAGGAACATACCGATTTGAAAGTGGTACACATCGGTTCAGTGTCCTTGGCTCTGGAGCCTCTCTCTGAGGTAATCATCTCGGCTTTGCAATCCTATGAACCAAAACCTGTGATATTCCTCGATCCCAATGTCAGGCCAGATGTTATTACCGATATGAATGCATTGAGAAGTAGGATTGAAGAAGCAATGGACTTGGCATCCTTGGTCAAGATTAGTGATGAGGATCTTCTGTTGCTCTACGAAGGAAAGGATGCAAAGAAAATGGCTCAGTCCCTTGCCAGGGAGAAGCAGGCTCATATCATTCTTACTCTTGGCAGGAAAGGAAGCATTTGGTACACCCCTGAAGGGGAATCAGCTTCCATGGAGATTATTGACCTTCCGGTTGTCGATACGGTGGGGGCTGGGGACACCTTCAGTGGAGGTCTCCTCTCCTATCTCTATGAGAGGGACTGTTTCGGCAAGCATGGGGAAATCCCACAACTAAAAAACCTATCACTTGATCTAATCAAGGATGCGTTGGTTTGGGCGACAGCCTCCAGTGCCATCACCTGCTCCAGGAGGGGGTGTGATCCTCCTCGGTCCGAGGAGATACGTTCCTTGCTCTCCAGCCTCTAGGTTGCCTTAGCATCTTCTTTGGAAGTACACTAAGCCTTATGCTGAAGAATACCCGTAACAGAATTATACGCACATTGCTCCTGATTGTAGGGGGTGTGTTTTGTGTATTCATCGGTTTGTTGCTATTCCGTTGGACAGACAGTATTGCGGAAGATAAGCAAAGAAAAGAACTCTCAAAAGTGCTCCATACCATTGCCGAGGAACAGGGACCAGAAGGAGTGCTTGCACTTTCTGGATTGCATGTGGCAGACATTCTCTCAGGAGAAGATGGCTTGATATTATTTGAAGAAAATGACGCCATCTATTATAGTGCTACAGAGAAACAACAGATGAGTGTCTATGAAAACGTGAACAAGAGCGTTGTACATATCACTACGGTGGGAGAGACAGCGGTGAGCGCTTTCATGGATGTCCTCCCCGCTAAAGGGACTGGCAGTGGCATCATTCTTTCCAAGGATGGGTACATCCTTACCAATGCCCATGTGGTAGAGAAAAGTGCAAGCCTGCAGGTTGGTTTGTATAACAACCAATCCTATGCTGCAACTTTGGTTGGTATGGATAGTGAGGATGATCTAGCAGTAATCAAGTTAGTTTCAGCCAAGGATGTTGTGTTGTATCCTGCCTCCTTAGGGACCAGTGAGGATTTGCAGATTGGGCAACGGGTAATTGCAATTGGAAATCCTTTCGGGTATGACCGTACGATGAGTGTAGGTGTGGTAAGTGGGTTGAATCGTCCGGTAAGAACCAGCGAAGGCAAGGTGATTATGAACGCAATCCAGACCGATGCCGCAATCCATCCTGGAAACAGCGGTGGGCCCTTGCTCAATACCCGTGGGGAAGTCATAGGGATAAACTCTGCAATATTCACTACTTCAGGGAGCTCACAGGGGTTAAACTTTGCAATTCCTGTTGATACTGCCATTGCAGTCATACCGGATCTGATCAAGCAAGGAAAGATCAGCCGGGGATGGCTCGACCTTGCTGCAGTACAACTTACTCCCCAGCTGGTTGCCTATGCAAAACTTCCTGTTGAAAAAGGTGTTCTGGTCAGTGAAGTCACCAGTGGAGGGTTTGCTGAGAAAGCAGGCATACAGGGTGGGAGCCGAAAGGTCCAGTATGGATCCTCGGTTATCAATCTAGGAGGTGATGTGATCACCGCTATCAATGGTGAGACGATTGAAGATCTCAACGATCTCTATCTGGCATTACTCCCGATGAGAAGTGGGGAAAAAGTCTCGGTGACAATCAATCGTGACGGAAATGTAAAGAAGATGGAAGTGCAGCTGATTGAACGAACAGCGCAACATGTGAGCGCATTGGTACGATAAGATGAAAGATACAGTATATGTTGATGAAAAATGGGGAGGTGAAGCCGTTTCCAATATCCATGGACAGGTTTCCTACCAAAGTAAACCTTTCAAGGTAGTATCGTCCTATGAACCTGCAGGGGATCAGGGAGAAGCAATCAAGGCACTGAGTGCTGGCTTGCTTGCTGGGGACCGCTCTCAGACCCTCAAGGGTGTTACCGGCAGTGGTAAGACCTACACGATGGCGAAAATCATTGAACAAGTGCAGAAACCTACCTTGGTGCTCTCGCACAACAAGACACTCGCAGCACAATTGTATCGGGAGTTCAAGACCTTCTTCCCGGAGAATGCGGTAGAGTACTTTGTTTCAACGTATGACTACTATCAACCTGAAGCATATGTTCCAGGGAAAGATTTGTATATCGAGAAGGATGCCTCGATCAACCAGGAGATTGACAGGCTTCGGCTTTCTGCCACATTCTCCTTGATGGAGCGTCGTGATGTCATCGTAGTCTCTACAGTTTCCTGCATTTATGGACTGGCAAATCCGGTGTCAGTCCGTGATATGGTATACACCTTTCACACCGGGGATGCCTTCAACCATCGTGAAGTACTTGAACAGTTGGTGCGTATGCAATATGAACGAAATGATGCTATTCTCCAGCGAGGCTCATTCCGAGTTCGTGGAGATGTAGTGGAGATTTGCCCATCCTACCTGGAAAATGCAGTAAGGATCTCCATCGATTGGGACGAAATTGCCTCCATTCAATGGTTTGATCCAGTAAGTGGGGAAAAGCAGGAGATAGTCGATAGCTATTCCCTATACCCCGCTAAACAATTTGTTATGCCGCATGAGCAGGTCAAGGCAGCCATTTCGAAAATCCGGAGTGAAATGGAAGATCAGGTTGAGTATTTCACCTCCATGGGTAAGCCGCTGGAGGCCGAACGAATCAAGACCAGAGTAGAATATGATTTGGAGATGCTTGAGGAGATCGGGTACTGTTCAGGCATCGAGAACTATTCACGTCCACTCTCTGACCGGAAGGCAGGTGAGAGACCGGCTGTTTTGTTGGATTACTTTCCCCCAGACTTCATCACCTTCATCGATGAGTCACACGTTACGCTTCCTCAAGTAGGGGCGATGTATGAGGGAGACCGCTCACGGAAATTGAATCTGGTGAACTTTGGGTTCAGACTGCCCTCAGCGTTGGACAACCGCCCTTTAAAGGCCTCCGAGTTTGAACAGGTCGTGAAACAACGAATCTATGTTTCAGCAACACCGAATCAGAAGGAAGTGGAAGAGAGTACACGTGTAGTAGAACAGATTATTCGGCCCACCGGCTTGCTTGACCCAGAAATCGATGTTCGTCCCACCGAAGGCCAGATGGAGAACCTGTACGGAGAGATTCGCTCTGTTATCAAGAAAAAACAGAGAGTACTGGTTACAACGTTGACCAAGAAGATGAGCGAGGATCTTACCGATTACTTTGCCTCCCTCGGTTTGAAAGTTCGCTATCTGCACTCCGAGATAGAGACCATTGAACGGGTGGAGATCCTCAGGGATCTGCGCCTGGGTGTTTATGATGTGTTGGTTGGAATCAACCTACTCAGAGAGGGCTTGGACCTTCCCGAGGTTGCCTTGATCGCTATTCTTGATGCAGACAAAATCGGCTTCCTTCGTTCTGCTACTTCCCTGATCCAGACCATAGGCCGTGCTGCCCGTAATGCAGAGGGACGGGTTATCATGTATGCAGACCGTATGAGTCCAGCAATGGAAGAGGCAATCAGAGAAACCAACCGACGCCGTGCAATCCAGATGGCTTACAATGAGGAGCATAATATTACTCCTACGACCATCGTCAAAGCAATTCATGATATGCTGGAACGTGAACAGCATGAACAGAAAGAGATTCAGAAACAAGATCTTGAGCTGCTCAAGGGCGGTTACAACTTGCTCAGTGCCACGGATAGAAAGAACTACATCAAGGCGCTTGAGAAAGAAATGCTTGAAGCAGCAAAGAATCTGGAGTTTGAACGTGCAGCAGTCATACGTGATGAGATACAGGATGTGAAGGCAGGCAATTTCACCAGCTAGCGGAGGATCAAATCCAGTGGCCCCCCGGTAATGGTGGGGTGCTGGTAATATCTGGAATCATCTCCACTGAGTGCAATATCCTGATGGTAGTACACATATTGGTAAAGGTAGTCTACAGAGATGGTTTGGTTTACATCGCGTAGCATTTGATTCTCTTCATCCCAACCCATTCCTTCAAGCAACGCCTGTGTGAAATACCCATGTGATGACGTTTCGCCTGCCGTATTATCATAGGTAGTAGCAGCCAGTACAAAAACAGGGTGCGTATATGATCCTTCGGTGAAATACTGTTCATACACCTCTTGGAGATAGGTATTTCTCTCAATGAGAGAATAGGAGGTTTCACTCTCCTGCACAAAGTTTCCGCTATAACAGCTGTCAATAAGCAGCAGGACACTTCCCTTACACCCCTTCAATCTGTCATATAGGCTTTCTACTGAGAGAAGAGAGTCTTCAAGTGGGATGTCGTTGCCATCCAGAATAACTCCACTGCTTCGAGGGGGATAGAGTACCAGCGAGCCATCATCCCAACCATGGCCACTGTAGCTGATGATGAGGATGTCTTGCTCTTCCATAGACTTTGAGAGCAACTCGATTCTCTCAAGTACATGGTCTTTGGTAGGAAGCAAAATATCCGAGAGGGAATCACTGCCATCTTGGAGCATAAGGGAGGATGCATGCTCGTTGCCTGCAAACAGAGCATCAAACGCTTTCTCCATTTCTATTGCATCTGGTAATGTTCCGTTGAGTGAATTTACATTCGTCCCAACATAGTTAAGCGCAATGGCAATGTGATGGGTTTTCCCTTCTTTAGGAGGCTCACTCACCAATTCGCAGCCAAGCAAGAGAGAGAGGAGCAGAAGGATCAGAAGATGGAGTTTCATAATGCTAAAGTTTTATTATCTGCTCCTTTGCTTCAGTAGCTGAATAGTAGCATATCCATGGCTCCTCCAGTGACCATGGGGTGTTGGATAGGTTTGTCCATGGTAAATATTGACCAACGCACAGGGTATGCTTGGTGCTTCTTGATGTATTGGTACAGGGAATCGACGCTTAACAATCCATTCCTGGCTGCAGGAGGGACCCCTCCTGCAATAGTCTCAGTAGTATGATTCCATCCCAAAGCCTCAAGGAGTGCTGAGGAAAAGACCCCATGCTTGTGGGTCTCGAATTGCTGTTCGTAAGAATCAGAATCAGCACTGGCGGTAAATACTACAAACGAAGGTATCTGATACTCTTCATCCGAGAAGTACTTGCCATACCAATCATCGATACCATTATCATAGACCCAGCTTGAACTTGAAGGGGACTCAGGGATAAATACACCGCTGTAGCAGCTATCGAGGATTAGGAGTTTTTTCCCCTTGATAGGACTTATACGAGCATGCAACCACTCTGGGGTGACGATAAGGGGAGAGGTCTCTGACAAGGTAATTGCTTCTTCATTTGAGGTATAAGCCATGATGAGCTCTCCTGTTTCTTCAATACCGTGCCCGCTGTAGGTGATGATGGTCAAATCATTGTCTGTTGCTGCCCCTGCAATGTCAGCAAGCGTGTTCTCCAGCTCTTCCCTTGAAGCATATTTAACAGCGTCATTAACGGTTTCCTCTGTAGGTTCAGTTTCTTGGTCAGTTCCTTCCTGTAGAAGCAGGGTTATCTCAACATCTGCACTATCCCAGCCGGCTTGAACAGCTTGTTGAGAGAATGCAGAGGAGAGTTCCTTTGCGTCAAAGACAGTGCCAGGAAGGTTAGACAGGTTGTCATTCCCATCTGGTTCATTTTCGTAGGTGATCCCTATCGAGACAATACGCACCTTTCCTGTCTGTACGGGTTGCTCATAGTACAACTCACAGGATGCCATGAGGAGTAGTAGGATGGGTAGCAGAAGGATTACTTGTCTCACGTGTCACCTCGTTTGAACGGGAAGATTAGGTAGCGTACTCCAATTCCTGCTTGTAGTGCCGTTATCTCCTTCCTTAGATGTACTGAGACAGGAGCTATAAGGTACATCTGGTAGGTAGGTTCTTCAACAATGAGGAATTGGGGTCCTAGCTTGAATGAGAAGGAAGCAAAAACTTCCTCAATTTGCTTATAGAAGTTTACTTCAGTCCCGCCTTGGACAAAAAGCGAGAATCTTTCACTTGGCGACCAGCTTGCAAGGATGCTGAGTCCAAGGGAGTTGAATCCCCGGGCGCGATAATTCCCAAAGGGGAGCGAGTCGGAGACAGAGTAGATATGTGCCTGAAGTACTGTTTCCCAGTTGCTTCCCTGATATCCAAGAAACCCAATGGTGGTGGAGACGGCCATGGAGGACCGTGCAGGTATCTCATCCTCAAAGTGGGGAATGCCCAGGTAGTAGGAGAGTGAGGAAGACGCAGCATAATACTGTCCTCCACTGGCAGCGGGCAAGGAGGTTGCAACGAAAATCAGAAGAAGGATGGGATACAGTTGCTTGCCTTTCATATTCTTAGTATACAGAAATCCTAGGACATGCCTATTGCCCAACCATGGGAAGTTGCGATTTTGTCATAAGGGTATCGCCAAGATACTCTCTGAATGCATTGATTCTTACACCTAGAGTCAAGTGACTAGTTATAGGACGATGGGATGCATGGGCGATGATCGTATGACCTTCCCAACTACACGTGAGTCGATAGTGGTCTCCTTGGAATTCACAACTGACTAGTTCTGCATCCTTGAATTTGAGATGTGGAAGGTATTCAGCCAGTGGTAGACTCGCATCATCTTGGACCAATACCTCTTCTGGTCTGAAGAAAATGGTATGTTGACCCTCCTGGGGTTTGAAGACAAACGGTTCGAATGACCCAATCTTGACTAAAGTCTTGGGAATAACGCTATAGGGAAGTATATTTCCTTCTCCCATGAAGGTGGCAACAAAGAGATTCGCTGGATTGGAGTAGATGGCTTCCCCAGGTCCCTCCTGCATCACCTTCCCCTCATTCATCACGATGATTCGGTCAGCTATTGAGAGTGCCTCTTCTTGGTCATGGGTCACATATATGGTCGTGATACCCGTTTCATCATGGATTCTTCGTATTTCCTCACGAAGATGCTTGCGGAGTTTTGCATCCAGGGCAGAGAGTGGTTCATCCAGCAACAAGAGCTGGGGCTGTGAAGCAAGCGCCCTTGCCAAGGCAACCCGTTGCCTTTCCCCACCACTGAGTTCTTGGCTCCGTCTTTTTTGATATCCCTCGAGGGCCACCAATGAAAGGAGGCGGTTGATCCGCTCCGCCCGTTTTGTTTTTGAGAGTTTACGGAGCTTCAAGGGATAGGCTATATTTTGTTCCACGCTCATATGGGGGAAAAGCGCATAATCCTGGAATACCATGGCGATCTGGCGTTGATGGACCGGGGTTTGGGAAAGATCCTTTCCGTTGAGGACCAAGGACCCTGAGTGTAGAGGGAGTAAACCGGCGATCAACTGGAGTGATGTGCTCTTCCCACATCCTGAAGGACCTATGATACAGGCGAGTTCCCCTGCCTGCACGGAAAATGACACATCCAGTGAAAAATCCTTATAGAATGCCTTCAGTACACAACTCAGACCCTCAGCGGCCATATGTCCCTCCTCTCGCAAATTCACTCACAATAAATACCAGTACACTGACAGCAATCAAGATGGTTCCCAGTGCACAGGCGCCTTGGAAATTATAACTTCCAATGAGCCGATACATAACCACGGGCAGGGTAATGATTGAACTGTTTGCCAACGTCAGGGTTGCATTGAACTCTCCCATACTTAAGGCAAAGGCAAAAATCGCCCCTGTGAACATGGCACCCTTCAGCAAAGGGAGTTCTATGGAAAGAAAAGTCCTGAAAGGTCCAGCTCCAAGCGTCAATGAACTATGCATGTAGGTGAGGGGAATCTTACGATACTCAGGGAGAATGGTCCTCAGTACAAAGGGGATTGCTATCACAAGATGCGCCAATACAACCAAGGTATAACTCAATGCAAGACCTCCCCTGAGCCTACTTGCAATCAAGTAATATCCCAAACCTATGATTACGGAACTGACGGTCATGGGAAGCATCCCTGCCAATTCCAAGAAGGAGTTGGTATGTTTCTTTCTCCTGATGGCTAGTGAGAGCGTGAGAGCAAGAGGAACCGTTAGAACGGCAACCGCAAGTGCGATAAGCAGGCTGTTCGTCAATGCACCCAGGGCAGATCCCATATGGCCTGTTGCATGTTCCAAGCTGAGTAACTGACGATACCACTTGAGGCTGAAAACTTCCTGTGCTGAACGGGATGGAGCTGCCATGAAGGATCGTACCACTACCGATACAATAGGACCGAGAATAAAAAGGAACGAGATAATGGTGTACAAGAATGCGAGCACGCTTCCGACCAGTGTTGCCGGTCTCTTCTCTGCCTTACGGTGGGAAGTGCTATAGGTTTCGCTCTGTCCCAACTTCTTCTGGGTTGCATTGTACCAAAGCAATAAGAGGCTGGTTATGAGTATGGAGAACAGAGATAGGGCACTTGCCGCAGCGGGGTTTCCCATCATTCTGGCCTGCCGGTAGATTTCCACTTCCATCGTCGTGAACTGAGGGCCACCTCCGAGTACCAAAATGATGGCAAAACTGTTGAAGCAGAACAAGAACACCAGGCTGGCAGAGGAGACAATTGCAGGAATAAGCCTGGGGAGTGTAATGGAGAAAAAGGTCCGTACCTTGTTTGCTCCCAATGTCCAGCTTGCTGCCTCGCAATTTTCATCCATATGCTCCCAATAGGAAGATACAAGGTTCATGATGATCGGAAAGTTGTAAAATGTATGTGCGAGGATGATAGCAGGAAATGAGTAAAGAATTTTCAGGGGTGGTTCCTCAAGCTGAAAAAGAGCCATCAATGCACGATTGAGGAAGCCGTTGTTGCCGAAGAAGATGACAAAACCGAGTACTACCAAAATGGAAGGGATGACAAAAGGAATAGTGCTCAGGGCAAGAATCATACGCTTGCCTTTGAATGAGTATGTTGCAATCAAGTAGGCTCCAGGCAGTGCTACGGCAAGAGAGGCAAGTGTAGAGAGTGTAGCCTGCAACAGTGTGAACCCCATGATCCTCTGGGTATACGGGTCACTGAAAACACTGATAATCCGGGAAAATGAAAAGCCCTCCTCGGTGATAAAAGCTGAGGAGAGCGTGAAAAAGAGAGGAACAAAGAACAGCATCAGCAAGACAACCATCGAAGGAATGGGCATGGTACGATAGAAACGTCTGTACTGAATGCTGTTGTTCTCTCTCATTTACTCATTACCTGTGTCCATTCAGTAAGCCACCTATCCAGGTTTTTTGCAAGAGTTTCGCTGTCCATGGAGAGGTTCTTTTCCGGTTTAGGAGCGTAATTGAAAGCATCAGGAAGTTCTGTCTTGCTGTTGACCGGATACATTGAGTTTGCTATTGCAATGGTCAATTGCCCCTTGGTCAAGATGAAGTCAATGAACTGCCGGGCTTCATCCTTCTTATTGCTTGATGCAAGCAGGCCAACTCCCTCAATGGTAGTGCTGTGTCCTTCTTCAAAGAGTGCTACCTGGTAGCGGGTAGTATCCTCGTAGGTCACATGATACACAGGACTGGTCGTATAGCTGAGCACCAAGGGGGCTTCTCCCTCAGTGAACAGACCATAGGCGCTTGACCAACCATCGGTGATGGTCAGTGCCTGATCCTTCATGATCTCCCACCATGAGAGGTATCCCTCTTCCCCAAAGACCTCGATTGTCCAAAGTAACAAACCAAGACCAACAGAACTCGTTCTGGGATCGATTAGGATAACCTTGTCCCGATAAATCGGGTCGGTCAAACTAGCAAGAGAGGTCGGGACCATGTCACTGTCCATGGCCTCTGTATCCACTACAAAGGCAAAGTTGCCATAGTCGAAGGGGAGCAACTGATAGGTAGGATCAAAATGCAGGAAGGATGGGATTTCTGAGAGGGCCTCGCTCTTATAAGGTTCCAACAATCCTGCCTTATAGATTTTTGAGGCCATGTCGTCACTGATACCCACCACTACATCTGCCCATGGGTTGTTTGCTTCCGAGATGAGTTTGTTCATCATCTCCATACCATCACCCGAGCTCACCAAGTTGACCTTTATGCCGGTCTCTTCTTCAAATTGCTCGGCCAAGACAGGGCCAGGGCCCCAGTCTCCAGTGAAGGAGTCATAGGCATAGACTACGAGCTCCTGCTGTTCCTGCACCCCTTGTGCCGTAAGCGGGATGAAAAGTGAAAGGATGGCAACCAATACACATACGAACTGATGCTTTTTCATAAGCACCTCCATATAATTTAGTTTGCCATGGGGATTGATTTTGTAAGATATGACTGTCTCCCTACGCTGGTATTATCCAGATCAGGTTAACGGGTGTAATCTCAGGCCAAGAGGCCACCCCAGGACAACCCTAGCCTAACGGGATGAGGGGAAACTGTCAATATACGTTCTGTTGACCGCTGTCGTTCGCTCATGTACAGTGATGATTATGAAAAGACTTGTTCGTTCCCTTGATGTTGCAGCCATTGATACAAAGGCTCAAAGTGTGGCAAAGATTCCCGCTCTCTGCTTGATGGAGAGTGCAGGGTTGCAGATCTACCAGAAGTGGAAATCACAGCTGGATACCAGCAACCGTTTGGTCTTTCTGTGTGGTGGGGGCAATAACGGAGGAGATGCCTTGGTGGTCGCCCGATATGCCTACAATGATGGATTTCGGAACATGGTATTAGTCTATACCAGCTCTCACCTTTCCCCATCTTGTGAAGTGCAACGGAGTATCGCCAAAGCCTACAAGATTCCCCAAGTTGACTGGGATACTGTCGATGAATCTGGTCGTCATGCCTTGTTTGAGCATGCTTCCTGGATTGTAGATGGGTTGGTCGGTACAGGATTGAGAGGACCTCTGAAGGAATCCATGCAGGTCTTGGTTTCACAAGCGAATATGAGTCCTGCAAAACGATTGGCCATCGACATTCCCAGTGCCATAGGCGATGATGTTCCTGTCTCTTCTGTCCATATCCATGCAGATATGACAGTCACAATGGGCCACGAAAAGTTGGCAATGTACCACCCCATCAGTCGTGCTTCCTGCGGTCGCATTGTCTTGGTGAATCCATCCTTTCCTCCTTTTCTCTTGGACCAGTGTACTGCCGCTGCCCAGCTTTGTGAGCGTGTACGTGCATCACTGCCCTCACTTGCAGAGAATGAATACAAGAATAGTAGAGGCCATGTGGCGATTTTTGGAGGAAGCAAGCAGTATAGTGGAGCTGCACGTCTCTCCTCCCGTACTGCTTTTGCCTCACGAGCAGGATTGGTAACCATGTTTTGTGATAAAGAGGTGTACCCGGTGGCTTCAGCTGAATCACCGTCAGTCATGGTCCAGGTGTATGCAGGCCAAACCTTGAGTCGTTTTGATGCAATTCTTGCAGGTCCTGGGTGGGGAGAGGGAAGAGAAGCTCTCCTTGAGACGCTCTTTGCTTCCAAACTACCTGTAGTTCTTGATGCTGATGGAATCAGAGCATATGCATCTCTGTTGAAAGGAGGGAAACCCCCAGTGCATGGCCCCTTGATCCTCACGCCGCACATCGGTGAACTACGCCTTCTAGCTCAATCGCTTTTCCCTGAAGATGCACACGATGTAGCCAAGAGTGATACCCCTTCTACGTTCTTCCAGGTATTAGAACGTATTGCTACTCATCTGCAGGCTACGCTGGTGGTGAAAAGTCAGTTGGTGTATATAGCCTCTGCAGGTAAGCAGACTGTGGTTGTGGAGGGAAACAACCCCTCCTTGGGTGTTGCTGGAAGTGGAGACGTTCTCTCCGGTATTCTTGTTGCGTTACTTGCAAAACTGAAGGATTGTGACCAGGCTGCACTGGAAGGTACCTTGATCCATCAGCGGGCGGGGAGTCTTGCTGCGGCACAATACGGGTATTATGACAGTGAAACACTCATCTCTTTTGTAGGGCGAGCAACCCAGGAGGCTGAGGTTTGATGCAGCTCTATGTACTGTCCATTGCCTATCTGCTTTTTGGGGCAGGGCTCTTGCTTGCTGATAGCTATGGTCTTTCCTTTGCGTTGTTGCTCTCAATGCGTTATGCATTTAGAACCAAGAGGGGATTGAGAATAGTCCTGATTATCCTGGGAATACTGATAACACTTGGTTTGTGTTTTTTCCCCATGGACCCAGGTCCTGTTTTCCTTGGGGATTTTGTTCCCATGTTCAACATCTTCTCACTGATGCTGTATTATATATTTAGATCCATGAGAGGACTGGAAGAGGAGAAAACCAATGATGGGGATTCAGTGTTGGATGCAACCGGTCGCTATATGGAACGGAACAAACGGAACGTTGGAGTCTTGACAGTTGTGGTAGCATCAGTACATTTTTTGGCACCTCAATTGGTTCTACTCTAGGAGGAAGCGTGATATGCAAGAGCGGATAACAACAGCAGGAATATTGATTCAAAATGGAAAGTATCTTGTTGCAAAAAGGGAAGAGAAGGGATCTATTGGGGGGCTTTGGGAATTTCCTGGTGGGAAAAACCGTTATACAGAAACCGAGGAGGAGACGCTCAAACGTGAGTTCCAGGAGGAACTCGGGCTTTCCATATCTGTAGGGCCACTCATTCATACCCATGATTTCACCAACAAGGATACACGGTATCACCTGAAGGCATACTTGGTTTCAGCTCCAGTGATAGAGCATCTTGATCTATTGGTTCATAGTGAGTTCCGCTGGGTCGCTTTGGAAGATCTGTCATCCTATGATTTCGCTCCAAGTGACCAGGAGATTGTAAAGACGCTACTTGCCGCCAGGAACAACCAAGACTGACCTTGAGGAGGTTGCCATGAACGTTTTAGGTTCTTATACCAGTACGATTCTTGTAGTTTTCGCTACCATCATCTTGGTGACGGTAATCCATTTCCTATTCAAGAAAACGGTGGAAAGCTCAAAGCGTTGGCCATATCAACGTCAATTTTTGGTGTTCTTGATCGTACTTGTGGGGTTGTTCTTGTCCATTGCATTCCTCCCCATCCACAATGATGTCAAGAATCAGATACTCAGTGTTCTAGGAATTTTACTGAGTGCAATCATTGCCCTTTCCTCCACAACCTTGGTAAGCAATGCGATGGCAGGCCTAATGCTCCGGGTTACAGGTGAATTCCGGGGTGGTGATTTTATTGAGGTCGGCTCTTGGGTGGGCAGAGTGACAGATTTGGCAATCTTCCATACCGAAATCCAATTGATCAACCGTGATGTAGTAAGTCTCCCCAATCTTTTTCTGGTCCAGCAATCAGTGCATGTAACACGAAGAGATGGCACCTTTATCAACCTTGCAGTCTCCATCGGGTACACGGTAAATAGAACTGAAGTAGAGGAGGCTCTATTGGAGGCTTCAAATCGTTGTGGCCTCACTGATGGGTTTGTCTTCATCGAAGCTTTTCTCGACCATGCAGTTTCCTATCGTCTGTATGGACTTCTCAAAGAGTCTGGAGAGCGGTTGAGCAAGCTCAGTGAGCTCCACAAGACAGTGCTGGATGTGTTCTATGAGCGTAGAATAGAAATTGCCTCTCCTTCCCTGAATGATAGAAGGGAGTTGGATAAGGACAGTATATACCTCCCCAAGGCTTCGACAAAGAAAGAGAAATCAGCAAAAGAGACGATTGCTGCTGAGAAGGTTGCCTTCGACAAGGCAGATGAAGCGCAGTCGATTGAAGATCTGAAGCAACAGCTGGAAAAATCCACCAAGAAACTCGGGGAAGCCAGTAAGACAGCAAAAGAGAAACTGGAGAAGCAGATCGAAGGATTGCAAGCAGAGATTACAAAGCGTGAAGCGAAGAAAAACGAAGAACCGTGACAACTCTCCCGCCTAAAGTCGGGAGTCTTCTAGTGCTCTTTCTTATAAAACATTCCAAGCCTTGGGTTATAACAAGGTTCAGGGTTTTAGATAGGTATCAGGTTCTTCCATCAAGTTTTCAGGGAGAATGATATCAATAGGAACACAGATGGTCGTTTCAGGAAGCTGATTCAGCAATCCTTTGCGATACAGCTGATAGATAGCCGTATATCCCTGGAACTCAGGGCGCTGGCTGATCAAGCAATCTACCTGTTTGTTTCTCATGGCTTTGCAATTCTGTGCAATTGCATCATACCCTATCATGACAGTCTGACTTTTTCGGCCAAGCTGGACAACGAGTTCTGCTACTCTATGGATTGCATCGCTGACCACGAAAATACCACTCATGTTAGGATGGTTCCTATAAAATGTATCCAGGTCGCCAAGAGGATTTTCCCCTGCGAAATGGATTTCCATGTCATACGTTTGGTAGCCAGGCTTATCTGCGAAATAGCTGAGAAAACCCCGTACACGTTCTGATGAGTTGTATGCAGTACGGTGGGTCTGTATCGCAAGCAGTGTGCCTCCTCCTGGTTGGAGAAGATGCATCATTCTGCCTGCAAGGTACCCCCCTTGATAGGGGTTCTGTATGACACTGCATACAGGAATTGTATCAGGGAGTGGGCTGTCGATGAATGCGTAATCGAGAGAAGGGTAGTCAGCGAGCAAGGCTTTTGCCTCAGCAGGAACGACAGGAGCAAGCAGCAATGCATCCACTGACTTTTCCAGAAGTCGTCTCCCTTGTGTTAATAAGGATCCTACCTTCGTCCTGTCAAACTCAAGCATATCTATAGATACAGCGAGGGGTGAGAGCTCTTTTGCTGCTTTCAGTATTCCCTCATACATCAAATTCCAGTAGCCGTATTCGCTGTGGAGAAGAGGAAGCAGTACTCCAATAGTGAATTGCTTGCTCAACTTGAGGTTTCTGGCATACGCATTTGGTTGGTACCCATGTTCCTCAATGATACTCATCACTTTCTCGACAGTTTTAGGAGCTACCCGCCCTCGTTCATGGAGTACCCTGTCGACAGTCCCAATTGATACGTTTGCAAGTTTGGCAATCTCAGCTATAGTCATAAATCCCCTGCACATCTACATGTTTGTTGTACTATTATTAGGTAACGATAACGCAACTATAGTATACCATATCACAGTGTAGGTACAGAGAAATGGTTTGCCATATTTCCCTTCATTCAGCGATATTATAGGTTTTTTTCATTCTTACTTGACAGAATTATATCCAGGGACAACAATGGAATTATATTTGCGTTTACGTTAACGCACAGTACTATTTCATTCTTGTGCAATGAGCTTAAGGGGGCAACCATGCAAAGAAAAACAATTGATAGGTATGAGTTCTGGTTTTTGGTAGGTTCACAATTTCTCTATGGGCCAGAGACTCTCGATGAAGTAGCGCGCCATGCACAAAAGATGGTGGAGGGGTTGAATGGTTCTGGAAAGCTTCCTTGCAGGGTCGTGTACAAAGCGACACTCAAGACCCCCGAAGAGATTGAGCAATGCATAAAGGATGCAAATTATAATGATTCTTGTGCTGGTATTATTACCTGGATGCATACCTTCTCGCCTTCCAAGATGTGGATCAATGGTTTTTCCTTGTTGCAGAAACCCTATTGCCACCTCCATACCCAGTTCAATCGCATGATCCCGGATACCGAAATTGACATGGATTTCATGAATTTGAATCAGTCGGCACATGGGGACCGTGAACATGGGTTCATTGCTGCCAGGATGCGCATGGGCCGCAAGATCATCACTGGTTTCTGGGAGGATGATGATGTGCAAAAAAAACTTGGCTCCTGGATGCGCTCAGCCATTGGAGCTGTAGAGAGCAGGAAGCTGAAAGTGATGCGATTCGGCGACAATATGCGGAATGTAGCAGTTACTGAAGGAGATAAGGTCGGGGTGCAGATGCAGCTTGGCTGGCAGGTGAATACGTGGGGTGTAGGGGACTTGATCAAGGAGATTGAGGCAGTCACCGATGCAGAAGTTGATGCACAGATGGAATCCTACCGAAAAAAGTATGCATTTTCCACCAATGATCTGGAAACAGTTCGCTATCAGGCTCGGGAAGAGGTCGCCATGCGACATTTCTTTGAACGAGAAGGCATTTCTGCCTTTTCGAACACGTTTGAAGACCTTCAAGCAATGCGTCAGCTACCAGGTCTGGCAAGCCAGGATTTGATGGCTGAAGGGTACGGCTATGGCGGTGAAGGCGACTGGAAGGTTTCTGCCATGACCAGTCTGGTCAAAAGAATGACCGAAGGTATGGAAGGGGGAACTACCTTCATGGAGGACTATACCTATCACATGGAAAAAGGTAATGAGCTTTCACTTGGGGCGCACATGCTCGAAATCTGTCCTTCCATCACCAATGAGAAAGCACGAATTGAGGTACATGAACTAGGTATCGGGGGAAAAGAACCTCCAGCTCGTCTTGTGTTCGAGGGTCATCCAGGGAGAGCAATACTTGCTTCCCTGATCGACATGGGAGGGCGTTTGCGTCTTATCGTGAATGAAATCGAGGTGGTAAAGCCAATCTACAAGATGCCCAATCTCCCGGTAGCAAGGGTCATGTGGAAACCCGAGCCCGATTTGTACCAGGCAGCACATCTATGGATGCTCGCAGGTGGTGCTCACCATGCAGTGCTGAGTTATGATGCCACAGCAGAGATGCTGGAAGACTGGTGCGAGATCATGAATATTGAGTTTGTGCATATCCATAAGGATGTAACCGTTGCTTCCATGAAGCAGCAGTTGTTCCTTTCTGATCTTGCTTGGAAACTCAAGTAATTTGCATAATAGTGAAGAGGCCGATTCCTCGCGGAGTCGACCTCTTTCCGTCTTACTTGAGATGTGCTACTGCCGCTTTTTCAACAGGAAGACCCTGCTTGTAGCGAGCAAGGAATGCGTTGAAACCGGCAATATCCTCTTCAGTTGGCTCTATCGTAGTAACTTCGGCAGAGGCAAATACCTTTTCATTAAGATATTCAGAGAGCGTTTCATCACTCTTTCGTGCCATATAGGCAGCAAGCAGTGCAATACCCCAAGCACCACCTTCTCCGGCAGTTTTTAACACTGAAATGGGTGTATGCAGAGCACTTGCCATCATCTTCTGTCCGACTTCAGCAGTTTTGAAGAATCCCCCATGCCCGTTGATAGTATCGATTGCAACATGTTCCTCTTCAAAAAGAATATCCATACCGATGCGTAGTACGCCAAGTGCAGTAAAGAGCTGGGAACGCATGAAATTTGCAAGTGTAAAGGAATTCTTGGTCTCTCTGACAAAGAGAGGACGCCCTTCACTGATGCCGGTCATGGTTTCTCCGCTGATGTAGTTATAGGGTAGGAGTCCTCCACAATCCTTGTCTCCTTCAAGGGCCTTGAAGAGGAGCTTGTCGTAGAACTCACCTTTGGGGACTGAGAATCCAAGTGTCTGTACCACTTCATTGAACAATCGCATCCAAGCATCATATTCACCGGTACAGTTGTTGCCGTGACTCATTGCCACCAAGGATCCATCGGGAGTAGTAACCAGGTCAATGAACTTGTTGTAGCTCTTGGAAAGAGGTTTCTCAAGCACAATCATGGCAAATACTGAAGTTCCTGCTGATACATTTCCTGTGCGCTTTGCAACGGAATTGGTTGCAACCATCCCGGTACCTGCATCTCCTTCCGGTGGGCAGAGAGGAACTCCTGCTTCCAGCACGCCACTGGGATCGAGGAGTCTTGCGCCCTGTTCGCTCAATGTTCCGGCCGGTTCTCCTGCAAGTAAGATGGAGGGAAGAATACTGGGTAGATTCCATGGAAAATGGTAGCTTTCAACCTGTTTCGCAAAGCTTTCAAGCATCTTTGCGTTATATTTCTTTGTTTCAGTATCAATGGGGAACATGCCTGAAGCATCTCCGATTCCCAGTACTTTTTCACCGGTCAGTCGCCAATGTACATACCCCGCGAGGGTAGTGAGGAATGAAATGTCTTTGACATGGTCCTCCCCACTTAGTATGGCATGATAGAGATGGCTGATCGACCAGCGTTCAGGAACCGGATAGGCAAACAGGTCACTCAATTCTTCTGCCGCTTTGGCCGTAATGGTATTTCTCCAAGTTCTGAATGGTACAAGCAATTTGTCTTGGTTGTCGAACGCAAGATAGCCGTGCATCATAGCACTGACTCCCATTGCTTTCAGTTTTTTCAAAGGGACCCCATAGGTGCTCTTAACTGCTTCCTGTAAATTAGAAAAGCTTAGGGAGATGCCTCTCCAGACATCCTCAAGGCTGTATGTCCAAATACCATCGAGCAGGGTGTTTTCCCAGTCATGTCCCCCTTGGGCGATTGGCTGGTTTTCTGAGTTGATCAAAACTGTCTTGATTCTCGTGGAACCAAGTTCAATACCGAGCATTGTCTGGCCATTGACAATCTCTTGTGTGATTGTATTCTTCAGCATGTGCTACTCCTTTTGGTAATTATAGCCTGTACAGCAGATTATGAAAAGTATTCAAACAAAGAAACAGCGGAAGAATAATCTCTTCCGCTTAGTAGGAACACCTACGTGCTATTACATTACTGTTCCATTTTTAATGATTGCATTCTTGTTGATGATAATAATCCCGTCATGAATGGAATACATGGCAAAATCTCCTTCCTGGCGGGGAATGTCGTCAATTCCGATGCGGCATCCATCTCCAATACGGGCATTCTGATCGATAATGGCCTTGCGAATAATGGTTCCTCGCCCAATACCTATGTTAGGAATACCTTTCTTTGCATTTTCTGCCTTCTGTTCCTGGGTTTCGTAGAAGGAAGCACCCATACAGTAAACGCCATCGAGGGATGCCCCTGACTCAATGATGGTTCGTACACCGATGATTGAGTTCACTATGTAGGCATTGGTGATGATTGATCCTTCACTGGTAAGTGAGTTTGAGATATTGCAGAAATTGACCTTTGTTGCAGGCAAGTGTCGGCGGTGAGTGTAAATCGGCATCCTCTCATCGTAGAAATTGAACTGTGGGTTAATCGAGGCAAGATCGAGATTGGTCTCATAGAATGCCTTGATTGTTCCAATATCTTCCCAGAAACCATCAAAGAGGTAGGTGGCTACTTTTCTCTGTTTGATGACATCAGGTATGATTTCCTTCCCGAAATCAGTCTTGTCGTTGTTCAGTACCTCTTCCATCGTCTTGGTATTGAAGATGTAGATACCCATGCTTGCAAGGTACTCATTACTCGAATCGGCATGCACCCCCAAGGAAGAGAACATGAATTCATCATCAACCTTGTATTCACAGATGTCCAGATCGATGGCTGGTTTTTCATAGAAATTAGTAATCATGCCTTCCTTGTCACAGCTGATGATACCCAGACCTGTTGCCTGCTCCCTGCTTATGGGCTTGGCCGCAATAGTCAGTTCAGCACCACTCTTGATGTGTCGTTCGAGCATGAGTCCAAGATCCATTCGATAGAGCTGGTCTCCGCTAAGAATGATATAGTAGTCAGCATTCTGGTCATGGAAGTGCTTCATGTTCTTACGAACGGCATCAGCGGTTCCTTGGTACCATGTATCGGTTTGATGGGTCTGCTCAGCAGCAAGAACCTCAACAAATCCGTTGGAGAAGGTGTCAAAGATATACGTGTTGGAAATGTGGTTATGAAGGGAAGCCGAATTGAACTGGGTCAAGATGTAAATCTGCCTGATTTCACTGTTGATACAGTTTGAGATTGGAATATCTACCAACCGATATTTCCCAGCAAAGGGGACTGCAGGTTTTGCACGATCCATGGTGAGAGGATATAACCGGGTACCTTTGCCCCCGCCAAGTACAATCGCAATCGTTTTTTCTCTAGTACGCATGTCATTTCCCCCTTAAGCTGGATCTGTATACTGTTTGATATGCCTTAGCCGACCGTTCCCATGAACTGTCCCAAAGCATGCATCGTTTCCGGATGGTTCGAAGTGTTTCAGGTCCTTTCTTCCACCAATGAATTGCTCTTTCAACTGCCTCAAGTATACCATGAGAGCTCATACTCTCAAAGAGAATACCGGTTCCCTCATCTGGTCTCTCATCCAGGTCGATGATACTATCAGCAAGACCTCCTGTTTTACGAGCAACCGGCAAGGTACCGTAGCGAAGGCTGTACAATTGGTTGAGTCCACATGGCTCATAACGGCTGGGCATCAGGAAAAAGTCTGCACCAGCCTCGATACGGTGGGCAGCCTTATTGCTGAAGAGAATATTTACAGAAAGATTGTCATACCGTTCGCCAAGTTCCCTTAGTTTTCTCTCCATTGTGGAGTCTCCGGTTCCTATAATAATCATCTGCATGGTGTGGTTTTGCAGCATCAGTTCCAAGGCACAGGGAGAACCCTCGAGTAATTCAACGAATCCCTTTTGTTCAGCGAGACGGCTAATCATGGCAAATAGGGGTACTGTGGTATCCTTGGGAAGACTGAACTCCTCTTGCAGCTCTTCTTTGATGGCTTGCTTTCCTGTTTGTGAGTGTGCAGAAAAATGGTGATCAATGAAGGGATCTGTCTCCGGATTCCACTCTTCTGGATCAATCCCATTGATGATCCCTTCCAAGACTGAAGCTCGTTCCGCGAGCAACCCATCCAAAGAGCAACCATACGTTTTGCTCTGAATCTCCTGCGCATAGGTTGGGCTGACCGTGGTAATACGATCTGCAAATTCCAAACCAGTTTTCAACAGGTTGGTTCGTTTGGAGGGTATTTCCCCATTGAACATCCGCTTGTCTGGCATGATGTCAGCACAGAGCAAATCCAGTCGAGAGAACTCCCCTTGGTAGGCAAGGTTGTGAATGGTAATTACACTTTTTGTTTTCTGGAAGAAGGGATCATCATGTAGAGAGAGGAGATAGGGAAGAAATCCGCACGTCCAATCATGGCAATGCATGATGTCAACCTTCCAGTCAAGAAGCTTGCAAAGGACTAAAGCGGCTTTGTTCAGAATAGTGAAACGTTTGAGGTTGTCGTGATACGGAGTGAATGAAGTATCTCCATATATTCCTTTTCTGTCAGTGAAAAAAGGATGTTGGACAAAGTAATAGGTAACCTTTCCCAAACGAGTCTCACAAAAAGTGACTGTTTCTATGCTCCCCAAGAGGGAGACTTCTCCTTGAAAGGGCAAATCAGTGAAAGAAGTTCTATCAACACTTCCATAGAGAGGAAGCACTACTCGCACTTCTTCGCCGATTATGGCGAGGGCGCCCGATAGTGCCCCAACTACGTCTGCAAGCCCACCTGATTTAGAGAAGGGTACAGATTCACTTGATACCATACATATATTCATGGCTTAATTAGAACACTAACGTAATGCCATCGTCAAGGAGATTTGTGTGATATATGAGTTAGGAAATGCACCCTAACGGTATGCATTTCCCTCCAATTCGTCAATATATTCACTTGCACAGTGGGCTGCAATGGCACCATCACTGGCTGCAGTGACCAACTGTCTGAACACAGTGTCTCTCACATCCCCTGCAGCATAAAGGCCGGGAATAGCTGTCTCCATCCGTTCGTTGGTAAGAATATATCCGCTTTCATTGAGCACACTCTTGTCAAGGAGTTCCGTCTGGGGGATCATTCCGACAAAGATAAAGACAGCATCAAATTCACGTTCGTACTGCTTATTATTTGCAAGATCATTGAGTAATACAGAGGTGACTTTATTTCCATCTCCGTTAATCCTCTCGACCGTATGCTGCATCACCCTTTCAATATTCTTATTGCGTTCAATTTGCTTAACGAGATGTTCCTGTGCTCTGAAGCGATCCTTACGGTGGATCAGGGTGACATGTTCACTGAGTTTAGAAAGGTATATGGCATCGGTAAGTGCGGTATCACCGCCACCAACGACCAAGATTTTTTTTCCTTTGAAGAAAGGCCCGTCACACGTTCCGCAATAGGAGACTCCCTTGCCGTTGTACCTCTCTTCACCCTCAACTCCCAAATGGTGATGTTTTGCTCCTGTAGCAAAAATAACAGCTTTTGCCTGATAGGTTTCCCCCTCAGCCGTCTCTGCAGTGAAGATATCTCCCTCTTTCTTGAGCGAGGAAACCGTTGCATAGACAAGGTTGGCGCCAAAAGCCTCTGCCTGGGTATGAAACTTCATACCGATTTCATAGCCGCTGATCGGCTTATCGATACCGGGATAGTTCTCGATCATATCGATGTACATGGTCTGTCCACCTGGAGCAATTGACTCCAATAGGGTAACTGAGCGACCAGCACGTGCTGCATATTGGGCTGCAGTCATTCCCGCAACCCCTGATCCGATGATCAGTATATCTTGTTCAATCATGTGAAACCTCCAATGAATGGATTATTTTTTGTAATGCAATTTCAGCGTCACTTTTACGCACATAGGAAGGGCCTTTTCCAATATCATCACTCCCCTGTGATAAATACTGCGCCCTTCCCATATCTGCGAGTACAAAAGCAAGATTGGTTCCCGCATAGGCATCGACGCGTATTTTATCTTGAGTTTCATTGCTGAGTTTTTGTGCAAGGAGGGGTGCATCGATTCCCGTAAGCAGTGCAGTAGGATATCCGGTAAGCAGTTGTTCAATCTGCTCAACACTGACATCAAGATCTTCACTTGTACGTTTCCCATCTACAAACAAGGCTACGTAAAATCTCTGTTTTTTTGCGTCGATGGTTGCAAGTACTGCTCCTGGGTACATTTTGACACACCCTTGGTATACATCCAAGGTTGGGACGGAAACCAAGGGTATGCCAGTCGCGAGAGAAATTCCTTTAAGGGTGCTCATGGCTATTCTGAGTCCAGTGAAGGAACCAGGTCCGCTGGTACATACAAGCAAGTCCAGATTCTTCATGTCAATGTTACAGCGAGCACACAATTCAAGAATCCGGGGAATCAGCAACTCTGAGTGTTTGGTACCCAATGTAGTCGCGCTCGTCTCATAGAAAACAGGTGTATCTTCTTCAAAGCGTACAAGAGCTAGGTGCATCACTGCTGTTGCAGTGTCACAAGCGAGGACGTTCATACCTGGACCCCTTCAAGGGTAATGATTCTCTCTTGATTTGGCATAATGTTAATATGCACAAAAATTGTTGAATCGGGAAGTAACTCCTCAATCTTTTCACTCCACTCAATGATGGTGACTCCATTGCCATAGAGGAGCTCTTCTCCGCCAATCATTTCAAACTCTTCGATGCCTTCGATGCGGTAGAGGTCCATATGATACAGGGGGAATGAGCCTTTATATTCCTGGATTAGAGTGAAGGTAGGGCTGACAATAGATTCCACGATTCCAAGTCCTTCTGCCAAGCCCTTGGCGAAGACGGTTTTTCCTGATCCTAGACTACCGCGTAAGGAAATGACAGTGCCTGGTTTGCATTGCTTTGCAATGCTTCTTCCAAGTTTCCTTGTCTCCTCTTCACAGCGGGTAGTTACGGTCATCGCTCCACATCCTCCAGAGAAAAGGATGCCTCTATGTCGTCGGTTTCTTCTTTTCCCTGAATAAAGAAGGGGTGTTCTTCCTTGCTCTGTGTGATGACTTCTTCTGTGCTGACAAGTTCTTCCACTACAGGGGAGGAGAGTGTTTCTCCGCTCTGGTTCTGGTAGTCTTTCATCAGCTGGATAATCACAGGATCTTTCGGGTCGATGACGCGTGCCATTTCGAGAAACTTGCGTGCTTCATCGAATTCCCCGTCTTTCAGATGGAGGTAGGCGAGATTGCTTACCAAGGTAATGTTTTCATCATCGAGATCAACGGCTGTATTGAGATAGGTCTTCGCCAGTTCCGTCTTACCGGTTTCAAGGCTGCAAAGAGCGAGTTCGTTGTAAATGTCGCTGCTTCCCTTAGACAAGGCAAGGGCCTGTACCAATGCCTCTTCAGCTTCCTGAAAGCGAGTGAGTCTGCGTAGTGCCCAACCTTTGAGGAACCATGCATTCCAGACCTTTGGGTTGTCCTTGATATAGGAAGCCAAGAGCACCAATGCTTTTTCTTCATCATTCATTTGGATGGCATCATACGCTTGCATGAGATTTGCATCATCATTCAGTTTGGTATTGATGTCTTTCATAATATTCTGCACATGCTTCTTTTTCTCACCATCTTCTGCGAGTTCCAGATAGTGATCGAGATACTCTTTGGCTAGTTCAACATTGCCTTGATAGAGGTGGAAGAACCCTATTTCACTATAGAGAGTGGCATCTTCCCCCACTACTTCCAAACCTTCCTGAAGGATGTTGATCATCTTCTGCTGGTATAAGTCGTAGACCTCTCCTTTATTGCTATCTTGGGTAGCCATCCTGCTGTAGAGTGTCGCGAGGTTGATGAACGAAGCACTCTGTGGTGCAAGTCGAATCACCGAAAGAAAGAGTTCTTCAGCAAAGGTATAGTTGCCTTTTTTTTCCTGGGCAATTGCTGCCAAGGTAAGTTCTTGTGGCGCATCAGGTTGTACTGCAAGTACGAAATCCCGGTAATATGAGGCATGCTCGTGTTCCCAGTTGAAGGCGATTACTTTCAACATTCCGGCAACGATCAATTCAAAAGAAATTTCGGTCTTTGAATCTATCTGGGTCTTCCCATCGGGAAGTTGGACTGGGATTTGAATGGAGCTATCGACATGGAAATCACCAATGTCTCGTTCCATGGAGGGGGGAAGGGAAATGAAGATACAATGCTTCAAAGGGTTTTGTTGTTCTGGCATGGATTTTATATTCCTGTAAGCAAGTGAAAACCTGCGGTGTCGTACCCGGAGATTGCTCTTGAACCTGTGGTTCAAGGGGGAAACTAGTTTGGCTGAAAATTCTGTTCCGTTAAACTCCCAAGGAAGTTGGATCAATGCAAATCAGCTATACCGCATCCCGTTTGTGTATGTTGAGCCAAGAGACTATGGCTCCAAGTGCACACCGCAGGAAAATAACTTGTCAAATATCAGAGCAGGTGACTGCTGCACCTACATCGTACAATAAGAACCCACTTTGTAAAAGGGGGCATAGATAATAAAACGGGACCCGTAGGTCCCGTTTACGACAGTGTCCAAACACTTGGACAAGGATCAGAAAGAGGGACTGTCCTCTAGAAGGGCATCCAGATCGACTTCCTCATCAATAAGGGCATCACCACTGGTAAATCCATCTGCGGCTTCCAACTCAATCTGAGCATCATCTAGGAGGGGGACGTCATCCAGTCCTTCGATGGCAGACAAATTGTCCATGGCGTTTGCAATACTATCTTCAATAAGTTTGTTGCTCGTCTGGAAACTCTCAACGTACTCTTCAAGTTCAGCATTGTGTGCATGTACCAAATCAAACTTTTCCTGCAACTCTTCCTTCTCCTTGCGGAGCATTGCAATTAGGCCTGCAGCCTTCTTGGTTCGCAGTTCAAGCAATTTTACCGAATCGACAACTGACATGGTTCCTCCTTACGGCATTTGAACGATTTGCCAGGAGCTAATTCTCCAAGGCAACCTTGACCTGTGCAACAAGAGCAGAGAATGCAGCCTTATCTTCAATAGCCATATTGGAGAGGGCTTTTCTGTTGATCTCAATGTTGGCAAGTTTCATACCATGCATAAACTGGGAGTAGTTGAGACCCTCAGCGTGCACAGCTGCATTGATTCTTGCAATCCAGAGTTTGCGGAAATCCCGCTTTCTCTCTTTACGGCCACGATAGGCATACTGCCCAGCCTTTGCAACAGCGTCTTTTGCAACTCGGTTGTTCGTGCTTCTGCGACCATAATAGCCTTTTGCTAACTCAAGAATCTTCTTTCTTCTGTCTTTGTGTTTCGTTCCGTCTACTGCTCTAGGCATATCCCACCTTCCTTACGCGTAAGGAAGCATCGATTTCGCTCGTTTTGCTTCCATGTTTGCTAGGATTCCAGTTGCACGCAGGTTAGCCTTGCGCTTGCTGCTCTTTTTGGTGAGGATATGGCGAAGACCCTGCTTTTTAAAGCGGACCTTTCCTGTTCCAGTCACACGGTACCGCTTTGCAGCGGATTTTCTTGTTTTCATCTTGGGCATTGTTTTGCACCTTCCATTGTTGCGCTCGCAAGGAACAAGAACCCCTTGGAGCTGCATATTCACCATCCCATGCGGGATACTGTTGCTAATTCTTTTTCTTGGTCGATCCGGCGTTGCTCTTGGATGGACTGACAATCATACTCATCATCCTTCCTTCCATCACCGCTACTCGATCAAGGTTGTACCCTACACCATTTTCGGTGAGCTGGGCAAGTATCTTGTCCAGGACAACCTTACCCAATTCAGTATGGGCAAGTTCACGGCCGCGGAAGCGTATGCTTACCTTGACCTTGTTCCCTTCGTCAAGGAAGTCACCGATGAACTTTGATTTGGTCTCAAGATCGTGTTTTTCGATCTTGGGCTGCATCCGGATTTCCTTCATCTTTATGATGTTCTGGTTCTTTTTGGCTTCTCTCATGCGCTTTTCTTGCTCATAGCGATACTTACCATAATCAAGAATTTTGCAAACCGGTGGTCTTGCATTTGGAGAAACCTCTACCAAGTCCAATCCCTGTTCATCTGCAAATGCGACAGCGTCATAGACGCTCATGATACCTTTTTGATTGCCATCTGCATCAATGACGAATACTTCTCGTGCACGGATCTGTTTATTGATCCTCAAATCCTTTGTAGCCAATCGAGCTCCTTTGTTTTCGGTGAAAACCATTTCGTTGAAGGTAAGTCAGCCTAAAGGGCCGACGCAAAACAATATAACACATGCCTAGGAACTATGTCAAAGTATCTCCCCTAGGGAATATGCGAAAACGGCCACTAGGGTATCCAGTGGCCTTTCTCGATCTATAGAAACTTATGCGTGATTAGCTGAGCCAAGCACGTTGATGTTTTTGTGAATGTACATCTTCTTAAGCTCATCACGAGCGGGCCCAAGATACTTACGAGGGTCGAACTCTCCGGGTTTCTCGGCCAGGGTCTTGCGGATAATAGCGGTCATTGCAAGTCTTCCATCGCTGTCGATATTGATCTTGCAAACAGCACTCTTGGCAGCCTTGCGAAGCTGTTCCTCAGGAATACCGACGCTGTCCTTAAGCTGCCCACCGTACTGCAGAATCATGTTTACATACTGCATGGGAACAGAGGAAGAACCGTGAAGGACGATGGGGAATCCAGGAAGCTGTTTCTCGACCTCTTCAAGGATGTCGAAACGAAGTGGAGGTGGAATAAGTACTCCTTCCTCATTACGGGTGCACTGGCTAGGCCCAAACTTGTTTGCGCCATGGCTCGTTCCAATGGAGATAGCAAGTGAGTCACAACCGGTGCGGTTGACGAAGTCGACGACTTCCTCCGGTTTGGTATAGTGGCTGACTTCAGCCACCACCTCATCTTCAATGCCGGCGAGCACGCCCAATTCACCTTCAACTGTTACATCATGCTTGTGTGCATACTCAACCACTTTCTTGGTGACTGCAATGTTTTCTTCATAAGGGAGGTGGGAACCATCAATCATGACAGAGGAGAAACCATTGTCGATACATTCCTTACAGGTTTCGAAGCTGTCGCCGTGGTCAAGGTGCAGGACGATGGGAATCTCACAACCGAGTTCCTTAGCGTATTCACCAGCACCGCGGGCCATATTTCTCAGCAGATTAATATTGGCGTAGTCTCGAGCGCCCTTGGAAACCTGAAGAATTACTGGGGATTTGGTCTCAACACAAGCCTGAATAATAGCTTGCAGCTGTTCCATGTTGTTGAAATTGTAGGCAGGAATTGCATACCCACCCTTGATAGCTTTTGCGAACATGTCCTTGGTGTTTACCAGACCGAGTTCCTTATAGGATGTCATTAGTTACTCCTTGTATGATGGTAGGTTCTTTTCGCTACAAATGTAGCCAATATGGCAAAACTGGTCAACCAGTATCCGTTTGTTTCCACACTTTGACAGCAGCATAATCTAAGCCATAACCCCAAAACCACACGCCAGCCACCCCAGGGTGGTTTTTTTCGTATTTGGTGTTATGACTTAAAACATATTTTCGTATTGTTATGTATT